>PDWI01003490.1_pt1 | contig 22145 bp, 20 predicted proteins | sample 1430891 | NCBI WGS metagenome assembly PDWI01 (sample SAMN01162508, study PRJNA174530) | Oral metagenome, whole genome shotgun sequencing project. | biome: Marine environment; feature: Marine mammal; material: Swab sample of the gingival sulcus; isolation source: swab sample of gingival sulcus... | reverse complement strand
CCTGATTATTGGTAATATCCGGCAGTGCATCAATAGGCAACTCATTGGCAGAATATATACCCCAACCAATCAATCCAAGCACCAACGCCCCGATAATCAGTTTATTTTTTATTGAAAATTTGATAATTTTATTTAGCATAATTGAATCCTTCTTTTTGTTTTTATAAAGAATCGTTAATATATAATTCTACTGGTTTAGAAATAGAAAAAGCCTACTTCTAAATCAAATAAGTAATAAAATGTTATTTACGATTAAACAGTTTTGGGAGGATGCCAACAGTTTGTGTAAAGACGATGTGTGTAGTTTACTTCGTTCTTAAGTTGAATAGTTCTTGTTACATAAAAAGTAGAAGTTGTGAAATAGACTGTTTGCTCACTGTTGACAGCACTTACACAGCAGTCGTCCGTGCAAAAAGGATGGCAACTACTATCGCAATCATCTTCATCGTGTTGCATAGAAGTTGTGATGTCATCGGAATCTTGAATGTGACTATTCCACGTGCAAACACAAGGGTTAATAAGTAACACCCAAATATATAGGAATAATATGCCGGATAACGATTTCACTTTTATCTAAAATTAGAGTACAAATGTAATAATAAAAAAATAATTATTCAAGTTATTTGGAATTATTTGAAATAAAAATCATTTTTTATCTTAAAATCATCTACTCTTTTCCATCTTTTTAGAAAAAAATATTATATATTTGTAAAGTCATTTATAAATTGACAATTAGTCATTTCTCTTAAAATATTAGATATGAAAAAGAAACATATATGGTTATTAATGGTCGCTCTTTTATCTCTTAATTTTGTTGGGTGTAATTGGAATAAAAAGAGTGTTGAACAAGTAGAAGTCGAAGAAGTTGATCCAACTGAAGAAGTTCAATTTGTTGATTCTGTTGATTATTTTTCAAAAATAAGAACGATAGCCAACGGAGATACTACTGAAGGTTGGTTAAATCAATCACAACCGATTCCTTATAAAGGTGCAATATTACCTTATAATCGAATTATTGCTTATTATGGAAATTTATATTCTAATAGAATGGGAATTTTGGGAGAGCTTCCGCCTGAAAAATTGCATCAAAGATTAGATGAAGAGATTAAAAAATGGGAAAAAGCAGACAGTACGATACGTCCTATTAGGGCATTACATTATATCGCTGTAACGGCACAAGGAAGTCCGGGAAAAGACGGAAAATATCGTGCAAGAATGCCGTTTCATCAGATAGATTCTGTTCTTTCAATAGCAAAAATGAGAGAAGAATGTTTGGTGTTTATAGATATACAAGTAGGACTTAGTACCATACAAGAGGAATTACCTCTTTTTGAAAAGTATCTTCTTATGCCTAATGTACATCTTGGTATAGACCCGGAATTTTCAATGAAAACAGGAGTGAGACCGGGAAGGGTAATTGGTACAATGAATGCAGATGATGTTAATTTCTGTAGTGAATATTTGTCAAAATTGGTAAAAGAGCATCAACTTCCTCCTAAAGTGTTAGTGGTACATCGATTTACCAATAATATGTTAAGAAAATATAAGGACATCAAACTCCTGCCGGAAGTTCAAATTGTTATAAATATGGATGGTTGGGGAAGTACTTATTCGAAATTCTTAACTTATAACAAGATTGTTTATACAGAACCTGTGCAGTTTACAGGGTTTAAAATCTTTTATAAGAACGATACCAAAGATTATCCAAATAAATTGACAACTCCTAAACAAGTCTTGACATTAAAGCCACAGCCTGTGTATATACAATATCAGTAAAACGATTTTTGGGCAAGGGTGATGTGTGTGCTTATTTCGTTTAGGTACAATCTATTCTTTTCTTATATTTTTCTTGTTGATAAATTCGACATTATCTGTTGAAAAGAGGGCTTTTATTGTTCAAAAGGAGGATTATTCTTGTTTGTAAAATGTAGTAACTTGTTAGTAAGGTCTATGTTAAAATCACTATTTTTGTTTTCTTTTTGAAATAAAATTATGGATAAGAAATACTCGAAGAATTACAAGAATCAGAATCGGGGAGTTGAAGTGCTTCCTACCAATGAATACGGAAAGGTTCCACCACAAGCGTTGGAGTTAGAAGAAGATGTATTGGGAGCAATAATGCTCGAAAAAGATGCCTATATGATGGTATCTGATATTTTGAAGCCCTCTTATTTTTACAAAAGAGCTCACCAACAGATTTTTCATGCTATCGAAGATTTAGCGATTTATCAAGAGCCGATTGATATGCACACGGTTACGGAAAAGTTGAGAAAAATGGGATTGTTAGAAGAGGTGGGTGGTGCGTATTTTATTACGTTGTTGACATCTCGTGTTTCTACTTCGGCTCACTTGCTTTACCATTCACGCATTATTGTTCAAAAGTATTTGGCTCGTGAACTGATACGTCTTTCGAGTGATGTACAAGAGAAGGCTTTTGATGAGAAGATGGACGTTGATGACTTGATGCAAGAGGCAGAAGCAAAACTCTTTGAGATTACGCAACAGAATATGAAGAAGGATTTTACGCAGATAAATGACGTAATCGGAGAGGCGAGAAATCGTATGCTTGAGGCATCGAAGAAAGAGGGTTCAAGTGGACTTCCTACCGGATTTACGGAATTGGATAAAATCACTTCGGGTTGGCAGAAGTCGGATTTAATTATTATTGCAGCTCGTCCGGCGATGGGAAAAACCGCTTTTGTTATCTCTATGGCTAAGAATATGGCATTGGGAGCAAATGCTCCTGTGGCTTTATTCTCATTGGAGATGTCAAATGTTCAGTTGGTGAATCGTTTGTTGATGAATGTGTGTGAATTGAATGGGGAGAAAATCAAAAACGGTCAATTGACCTCCGAAGAGTGGGATAGGTTTGATAAAGATGTTACGATGTTGTATGATGCTCCTATTTATGTGGACGATACCCCCAGTTTGTCTGTTTTTGAGTTGCGTAGTAAGGCAAGAAGGTTGGTGAAAGAGCATAATGTAGCCTGTATTTTTATTGATTATTTACAGTTGATGAATGCGAGTGGAATGTCTTACGGAAGTCGTGAACAGGAGGTAAGTATGATTTCTCGTTCTTTGAAAGGATTGGCAAAAGAACTTGATTTACCGATTATTGCTCTTTCTCAGTTAAATCGTGGAGTAGAGGGAAGAAGTGGATTGGAAGGAAAGAAGCCTCAACTTTCCGACTTACGTGAATCGGGAGCGATTGAGCAAGATGCCGATATGGTTTGTTTTATCCACCGTCCTGAGTATTACGGTTTAATGACTGACCAGCACGGAAACTCCAATGAAGGAGTGGCTGAAATTATTATTGCTAAGCATAGGAATGGTGCGACAGGGGATGTAAGATTGAAATTTAAGAAAGAGTATGCAAAGTTCTTAAATTTAACGGAAGGGGTGGTTGATGATTTTGCACAAACCAGTTATCAAACTTACACTTCTAAACTAAATGGAAATATGTCTGCTACCGAGAAAGCCAATGAAGTGCCCGATTTCTTAAAGAATGGAAATGCGGGTGGGGGAGATACGCCGTTTTAGAAAAGATGGATATAAAAATGGGAACTTTTTAATATATTTGCAAAAAAACAGTTCGTTCAACCAAATAAAAAAGAAAAAGATGGATTTAGATTATTCAAAATTTAGAATCTCCAGTAAAGGTAATGTTCGTTTGTCTGATTACCAATCTGATTATACGGACGGAATGACTAAAGAGGAGGGAAAGAGAGAGAAGAAACAGAATAAAAAAGAGTTGAAAAAATTGCAAGAACTGTTTTGGGCTGACAATAGATATTCGATGTTGATAGTGTTACAGGCTCCTGATGCTGCCGGAAAAGATGGAGCCATTCGGCACGTAATGTCAGGATTAAATCCGCAAGGTTGTAGGGTGCATAGTTACAAAAGACCGTCTAAAAAAGAACTTGACCACGATTATCTTTGGCGACACTACAAAGATTTACCAGAACGTGGTATGATAGAGGTTTTTAACCGTTCTTACTATGAAAATGTGTTGGTTACGAAAGTAAATCCTGAGTTTTTGATGAATGAGAATTTACCTGCTATCAATAAACCTTCGAAGGCAGATGATGAATTTTGGAAAAGAAGATACCGACAAATTAATAATTTTGAGCGACATCTTGTTGAAAATGGAACGATTGTGGTAAAATTTTTCTTAAATCTTTCCAAAGAGGAGCAAAAAAGACGTTTGCTTGACCGTATTAATAAACCGGAAAAGAACTGGAAGTTTAGTTCTGCTGATTTAGAGGCACGTGCCCAATGGGACGAATATCAAAAAGTGTATGAAGAGATGTTGCAAGAAACCTCAACAGATTATGCTCCTTGGTATGTGATTCCTGCGGATTACAAATATTTCTCCAGAGCGGCTATTGGCAAAATTATTATTGACCGTTTCAAAGAACTTGATCTGCACTATCCTGCATCGGAAGATGGTGAGATTTTGCAAAAAGCCAAACAGATATTGTTAGGTGAATAACGGATTATTATTGAGAGGAATTTCTTTTTTTCTTACGTGGCGAAAATATAAGCAGCCCCAAAGCCGTAAACAGTCCATTAAGCATCAGCAGTTCATAGCCAAAGGTGTAATCCCAATAAGTTTTACTGATAGAATTCAAAAGATAACATAAAACCGGAGCTATAATTGCGATATAAGGTGTTGCTTTATCGTTGATTTTTCGTTGGGTCAATAGTCCAAAACCGTATAATCCCAAAAGAGGTCCATAGGTATAACCTACAATAATATATATGGTGTCGATAATGCTTGTTTGACTGAGTTTATCAATTAAAAGAATAATAAAGACAAAGGCAATAGCCATTAATATATGCGTTTGCTTACGGATTTTTTCTGCTTTCTGTTGGTTTGAAAGTCGGTTGATTTCCAAAATGTCAATAGAAAAAGAAGTTGTCAGGGCTGCCAATGCCGAATCAGCACTTGAAAATGCCGCCGCAATAACTCCAAGAATAAAAACCACAAAAACAGTGTTCCCTAAATAGTGTGAGGCAAAAAGAGGAAGAATTTCGTCCGTTTTTTCAGGTAGTGTAATGCCATTTTGTTGTGCTAATGTTAGTAATAAAGCCCCTAAAACAAGAAAGATAAAGTTGATGGGAAGAAATGCCATTCCGTACCAATACATATTTTTTTGTGCCTCTTTTAATGTTTTGCAAGTGAGATTTTTTTGCATTTGGTCTTGGTCTAATCCGGTCATAACGATAGGAATAAAAACACCACTCAGAAACTGTTTCCAAAAGTTCTGTTTGCTACCCCAATCATCAAAAACGAAAATGTCCGTCATAGAACTTTCCTTTAGCGTAGAAAATAGTTTATTGAACGGAAGATGAATTTGTTGAGCAGTTGTTATCACTATCAAAATCAAGGCTGTTAGTAAAAAGAAAGTCTGTAACGTATCTGTCCAAATGACTGTTTTAATACCGCTTTTACGAGTGTAAAGCCATATCAGTAGCACCAAAACAGAGGTTGTTACCCAAAAAGGAATATTCCAACTGTCAAAAACAGTGGCTTGTAATATCAATGCAACAATGTAAAGCCTTGCTGCTGCTCCTATCATTTTACTGATGATAAAAAACGATGAAGCAGTTTTGTAGGTGTGGTTTCCAAACCGTTTTTGTAAATAGGTGTAAATAGAAGTGAGATTAAGTCGGTAGTAAATCGGTAACAATACTTGTGCAATCACCACGTAACCGAAAAAGAAACCCAATACCATTTGTAAATAGTTGAAATGAATCGTTCCTACCCAGCCCGGAACAGAGACAAAACTAACACCTGATATGGAAGTTCCTATCATTCCAAAGGCTACAATCCACCACTTAGACTCTCTATTGGCTCGAAAAAAAGCCTCATTGTTTTCCTTTTTTCCTCCACTCACAAAGTAAGAAAGCAAAAGTAACACTCCAAAGTAGAGAATGATAATGATTAATATTGTTGTTCCGTTCATTGGTTATTGCTTATTAAAATCCCACTTTTCAGCATACATTCCATAGATATTATCCATTTGATGTTTGATTATATCTTCTTCAGTAAGATAAGGGATAAAATTTAAACCGTAAACGTAGGCTTTTATATGATGTTTTTTCATTTCTCGGAGTAATTTCCGATGTTGTTCTGCAAAATTAATAGAAACAACAATATGTTTGATACCTTTTTGTGCTAATGTTTCTACGTCTCTCTTTTTCATTGTCCTAACAATAGATTGAGAGGGCATTACCGATAATATTCCACATTCTAAACCTTTATTCACCGCCTCTTCTGTAAACAGTTCCATCATTAGCCGATTTTTATCACAAAACTGTTTGGAAAATGCTATTGGGTCATTGACTTTATCCGTAACCAAAATAGCATCTTTGTGTTTCTCGAACCATTCGTTAATCCTTTGTATGTCAAGTGGGGTATATTTTCCATAGACTTTCTTTGAGAGGAATTCTTTGTGAGAAACAGGATATATTCCTTTGGAGTTCGTAAATGTACTCCACTCCTTCCAATCGTGAACTGCTACAAACTGACCGTCGGTTGTCTTTCTAATATCTAATTCAAACAGACGAAAGCCTTTCAGGTAATTTAAATCAAGTGCCTCTTTTGTGTTTGTATAGATTTTTCCGTCAATCTCTCCACCGGCGTGAGCAATGTAACGCATTGTGTCGTTCTTATAGGTAATGTCGTTTTTAGATGGAATGAGTGTTCTTAAATCTTCAATTACTCTTCCTTGAATAATAAGAAATACAACGCCAATAATAACACCTACAACTACTGCTTTTTGAATTTGTTTGTAGTTTCTCTTTTTTATCAAAATTGAATACATATAGAAATGAAAAAATAGTGTTACCAGAAACCCAATGATACAAAGAACGATTGGTATAAAAGAAAATCCTGTTTGGGTTGAGTAAGATAGATATTTTATCAAACGATATCCAATAAAAAAGTGAGTGGTGTAGAGTGAAATTGATTGAAGGCTGATAAAAAGAGAAGTAAAAATTGTTGTAACAATTCTTGCTTGTTTGTGCTTAATAGTAAGTGTTATCCCTAATGATATGAATAACAGAATAAATAACAAACTCAATAATTTGACTGTTTGTAGCATTGATTTACTTCTTTTATTTATTCAAGAAATTCTGCACAGGGTTCTTCTCTAAGGCCTTGTAAGGAATCTCTCCCCATATTTGAATTTCCTTGTCATCATTCTCCTCTTCAGAAATAAATTGATAATTTTTTTTGAAGTTCGCTGTTTTAATACCTAATATTTCACAGAATAGATGAAGAAAGTCTTTTCCTGTTCTTGTGGCGTTAATTTGTTGAGAAGAAGTCATTTCACTACTCCAATAGAGTAATGGTACATGATAAATATCTTTCATGTCATCTGCGTGAATCATTTTTTTGTCATTTTTTATTTTTAGTCCGTGGTCACTAAAATAAACCATATCAAATCCTTGATTGGTCTTTTCAAGAGCGTTATATACTTTTTTTAAGAACTCATCAGTGTTTTTTACTGTCTTGTTATAGAAAGAAATATCTTTGGAAACAATAAACTCATCATAAACTCCTCCCGTTCTATCTGATAATGCAGGATGTGAACCATACATATGAAGAACAATCATTTTCGGAGATTTATCTTCTTCCAAAATCTTATAGAAGTAGGGTAGCATCTCTTTGTCCAAATAGGTACTCCATTCATATTTTGTTAAAAAAAAGTTGTTTTGAGAATGCAAGGCAATAATTGAAACAGGAGAATTGTATTTTCCAAATTTCCCTTGATTAGATACCCAGTATGTTTTATAGCCTAATTGTTTTGCCAAAGAGACCATATTGTTGTTCATTTCATAACTCTCTAAATCTTTTGATAAAGCGATTGTTCTTGTTAAAGACTCAATGGTATAAGAAGCTACTGCTATATAGTTGTTGAACTGAATGTGATTGGAATTCTCTATAAATGGGGTGTTTTTAATCGGAAATCCGTAAGAGTGTAAGAAGTCTTTGCGTAAACTTTCTCCTATGACGACAACAATGTTTCTATTCGGCAACTGTTCCGGTTTTTTTATAATTTTCCAAGAAGACGGTTTTTTAGATTCTTTAATAACCCACTGATTGTGTTTTAATTTTTCGTTATAGAAATAACCGATTTTTATCATTTTATTAACCGGTGCAACATAAAAGTAACGATAGATTTTATCCTTACTGTCATTTTTGAAGTAAATTCTTACCGAAAAGGAGAGTAATATAATCAACAATATCACTTGAAAGATTTTAGATAAAGCAACTTTCTGACGTAGTCTTATAATGATAAAAGAGTATATTGCAAGAAGGAATAAAAAAATATAAATACTTATGTTTAGGACTTTAATATATGAAAGAGCTTCTGCCGGATTTGTATAAAAAATGGCAGTAATATAATTGAGGTTAATATGCCCATAGGTTCTTAATGTTGGAAAAACAAAACAGGTAACGAGAAAAGAAAGAATAATAAATACATTTAGTAGTTTTTTACTAACACTTCCTAAAAGCAAATAAAATATAAAAGTTGAAATAGTGTAAACAGACTTAATAATCAAAGATTCATCAAGTGCAAAGAAATAGAAACATTGTGCTATTGATAAAAATAATAAATGTATGTATATCTCTATTTGTTCGTATTTTTTTAAAGCCATATTTTATTTTCTATTTATTTCAAATATAGTTCTCCGAAGAATTTAGGTTGGTGAAAATCAGGTGTTTCAGTTGGAATTGGTGACCAACTAACAAAATGAATATTTTTTGTCTCATCTCCACATTTATAAAAGTTTCCTCTTATTTTTTGAGGTAGGTTGTTTCTATCTAATCCCATTAATTCAAAAGGAATTTTAACACAAAGTTCCCATTCAAAATGTCCTTCCAACTCTTTAAAAGGTTTTCGTGGTAGGGAAGAGTAGCGTTCTATTGTTTTCATCTCTTCTTTTGAAAATGGGGTAATTTCTTCTTCTCGTCCTTTTCTGCTTGATGCCAAGCAAGTTCCAATACAGTTGAATTCAAAGTTAGTATATTTCTCTGCATTTTTAGGCATACAGAAAAACTCCACACAACTGTCTTTATATACATCAGATTGGTCTTCGGTATAGACTGCCTTTAGGCTTGTTCCTCTTACTCTATATTTGATATAGATTGCATCTTTTGAACGAGCAATATCAAAAAAAGTGATGGGAGCATAAGGATATTCTTTTTCCCAATTTACCGTTTCTACGATAGATGTTTCGCCTAACTTTTCTATCAGTTGATTGCACTCTTTCAAACTTTTGTTGTCAAATTCTTCAATGTAAGGTACTTTAATTGTTTTCATAGCTTATGTGTTTTATGATAAGTCTAATTTGTCTTTTGGTTAATTTCATCAGATTTTATTTCGAGACTTTCTGCCTCTTCTTCAATATTTAGATATTTCTCGGGTAGTTGTTTTTTTGTACTAACTCCTAATCGTTTTAAATTTTCTGCTTGTCTAAGTACATTTCCACGACCTGTGGAGAGTTTATTCATAGCAGAATTGTAACTCTCTGTTGCTTTGGTAAGGAATTTTTCAATCCCTTCCATATCCGAAACAAATCCTTGTAGCTTGTCATAAAGCTGTCCTCCTCTTTTAGAAATTTCTCGTGCGTTGTTGTTTTGTAATTCTTTACTCCAAACATCGGCAATGACTCGTAAGGTCGCAATTAAGTTGGTTGGACTCATTAAGACAATCCGTTTTGAATAGGCATAATTCCAAAGTTGATTATCATATTGCAACGCAGTAATAAAAGCAGGCTCTATTGGTATAAACAAGAATACGAAATCTAATGCTTTATCTAATTCTTCATACTCTTTAGAACTTAAATTGTCAATGTGATTTTTGATAGATTTAATATGGTTATTCAAATGAATTTTTTGTTCTTCCATATCGTCACAATTAGCAAATTGCTCATATGCTACCAAAGAAACTTTTGAGTCAATTATCACATATCTATTGTCGGGATATTTGATTTTGATATCAGGTTGTTTGCGTTTTCCGTTTTCGTCAATAAAGGAAGATTGAACGAAATATTGCCTGTCTTTGATTAATCCCGAATATTCTAAAATACTCTCTAATATCATTTCTCCCCAATTTCCTTGGGTTTTGGCTTGTCCTTTTAACGCATTGGTTAAGTTGGTTGCATCTTTACTGATTTGTTGATTGAGTAACACCAACTCTTTGATATTTTCTTCTAACGAAAATCGTTGTTTAGATTCTTTATCATATGTTTCTTCCACTTTCTTCTTGAACTCTTGTAAATTCTCTTTTAATGGATTCAAAAGTTGCTCAATGTTTTCCTTGCTTTGTTTTGAAAATTTCGTTGTCTTCTCTTCAAAAAGTTTATTGGCTATATTCTCAAATTCTGTAAGTGATTTTTTTCGAATTTCGTCAAATTCTATGGATTGCTTATCAAGTTTTTCTTGTAAATTGGCTTTTTGTGTTTCTACTTTTGAGAGTTCGGCTTTCAGTTGTAAAAAATCTTCTGTACTTTTCTCTATGTCTTTTTGTGCTTTTCTGTTTTTCTGCCTTTCCTCTTCCAACTGTTCTTCTAAAAGATGTATTGTTGCACTCTTCTGTGCAATATTAGCATCTTTGACACTATTTTTTTCTCGTTCTGTTTCTAAAGATTGGTTTAAGTCATTTAATGAATTTCTCAATTCACTTTCTATGGCTATTCTTGTATCTAATTCATTTTTTGCAATAGCAAAGTTTTCTTTTAATTTATCAACTTTGTCTCGACTTATCGTATGAGATTTCATTAATAGATAAATTATTATTCCCCCAATAATGAAGGCTATTAGTCCTATTATGAGAATATTAAAATCCATTTTTTTGAAATGATTTTTCTAATAAAGCACATTGTTTACTCTTTTTTGTGCTTATTTAAGACCCAGTTTTGCTGTAAATTTTAAGTGTAATTTTGCTTTGACTTCTGCTACTGTTGGTTTTTCTGCTCCTTTTACTGTCAATAATATTGTTTTGTTTTTACTATATTTTTTGACGTCTTTCTGGTGTGTTTTCAGCGTTAAACTTCTATTGTTGTTGTCAATATCAACTACTTTAGCAACTAAATCTTCTTCAAAATAGATTTCTATACCATTTAAAGTGCTTAAATCGTAATCTTTAGGGCTTATTACTTCTATGTTGGCACTATCAAAAGTGAGTTCTTTTAAATTTTTAATGTCTTGGTTTTGAGATTTTAATGTCTCAAATAAGCCTAAATCAAATCTTTTTTGTACAAGAACGATTTTCTCTTCTTGAGTCTGTTTTTGAATTGATTGTAGTATTGGTGTCTCTAAGTCATTGTTAATCAAATCTAATTCAATCGCCGGTGGATTAACAGGAATGTTGACTGTTATCTTTTGTGAAATATCATCACAAGAAGATAAAAAGAGAGTCAATATAATTAGACTAAAAAGTTTTATTGTAGAAAGTGATTTTTTCATTTTTTTAATAATTAAATTTGGTTCAAAAGTAAGCAATCTATCTTTTATTTACAAGTAAACGATAAAATATTTGTTTTTGATATGTTCCTTATCTTCTTTTTTATGAAAAATAGATTCAAATAAAATAAGAGTAACTTTAAAAGCTACTCTTATTAATATTGTTTTATTAAAAAATAAAATCTATTTTTTCAAAAGAAAATTATCAATTTTATCTTTAAAAGTTTCTTTAGGAAGTCCTCCTACCATAATCATTGGTTCTCCTGTTTGTGGAACAAAAAGAATTGTTGGAATGCTTTTAATTCCAAATACTTCTGCTAATTCTTTTTCTTTATCTACATTTACTTTATAAATATAAATGTCATTTTTATACTCTATTGATAGCTCGTCCAATATAGGTGCAATCATTTTGCAAGGTCCACACCAGTCTGCATAGAAATCAATAATACAAGGTTTGTCGCCTAAATATTTCCATTCTGTTGGATTGGTTTCAAAGTTCGCTATTTTTTGCAGAAATTCAGCTTTTGTGATATGGATAGTTTTTGACGCTTCTGCTTTGTTGTTATTGTTCTCTTTTGAACCACCATCACAAGAGCTTGTAATGAAAGCAAAAGATAGTATCAATCCTAATAATAAACTACTCTTTTTCATATTATGAATTATTTTTTATCTGATTTTTTATTCAAAAGTATCGTGTCGATAGCTTCTTTTAAGTTGGGTTTTGGTAAAGCACCTTGTGCCATTTGAGGTTGTCCCTCCATCGGTACAAATAGTAATGAAGGTATGCTTCTAATACCAAAAGCACCTGCTAATTCTTGTTCTTGTTCGGTGTTGATTTTATAAATATAGATTTCTCCTGCATACTCTGTTGCTAACTCATCAAGTATAGGTGCAATCATTTTACAAGGTCCACACCAATCTGCATAGAAGTCAATAATACAAGGTTTGTCGCCGAGATATTTCCATTCTGTTGGATTTTCTTCATAATTCATTACTTTTTCTAAAAAATCCGCTTTTGTTAAGTAAATCGGCTTTGCTGTTTCTTTTTCACTCATAATTGTTGTTTTTTTATTTGCTGTACTGTCATTTACGTTTGTTTTTTCTTCTTTCGCTGATATGCTTGAAAGACCTAAAATAAGTACGGCTACGATTATTATTTTTTTCATTATTTTTATCTTTTATAGTTGACATTCATTACTTTCTTTGAAAAGTCCTAATTCGTCTAATAGAACTTCTAATTCTTTTGTTGTTACTTCATCTGTGTGTTGAACGTGTATGACATTTTTTGCATAATTAACATCAGCTCCAAATACACCTTGAAGTTCTGCTATTTTTCTCATTACTTGTCTGTCACACATTAAACAATTTTCACTATGTATCTGAAAACTACTTGTCATGTTTATTAATATCTAATTTTTTAATATTGTATTCTGTTTTCTTTTCGTTTTTTATTGCTGTAGTGCAATTACCTCCTGCACAAGTATTACAACCAAAATTTAATATTGCTTGTACCAGTAAAAAAATAGCAAATCCAAGATAAAATACTTCTCCGGTAAAAACGTAGGCTGTTCCTAATAACAATCCAATCACTAATTTAAGTGTACGATTACTGTTCCATTTGCTAAAGTATTGTTTCAGTTGCATTGTTTTTTCTCTTTTTTTCTAAAAATATCAAATAATAAACCTCCCATTAATGCACCGTATATAGTGCTGATATAGGGACTTGAAGTAATAGGGCAATTGCCACTAGCACAACCTATAAAATAGTAATAAGCATATCCTCCGATAGCTCCCACAATCACTCCAATAATGATTAAATAATATTTTTTAACGAACTCCATCTTTTATTTATGTTTTCTTTATGATGATTACCGGTTGCAATCTTTACATTTTTCAATACAATTTAGTATTTGAATAAAATGTTTGTTTGTCAGTGAGTAATAACATCTTTTTCCTTCTTTACGACACATTAGAATTCCTTTTGCTCTCATATCAGTAAGATGATGTGAGAGTAGAGATTGTTCACAACCAATAGTCTCTATTAGTTCAGAAACCCCAATCTCCTCAACATCTTTCAAAGCTGAAATAACAGATAGCCGAATACCGTTTGATATTGCTTTCAATATATAAGCAGCATCGGACATTGATTCTATTTGAGTGGAATTTTTATGTGTCATATAAAATATTTTTTGCAAAAATATGAACATATTTTCATATATGCAACTGTTTTTTTATTTTTTAGCATAAATTAATTGAATCGATTAATAAATATGTGAATATCTAAATATGATGATAGTCTTGTCGGTTATTGTCGTAAAATTAGAAATAGATGCTTTTAGTAGCCTTTTGAATAGTTTTTACTGCAAGATTTACGTTAAACTAACAAAAACATAAAACTTGTAACTGTGGACTATCTTATTTTCATAGCTCGTGCCATCTCTCTCTTATCGTCTTTTTCTTTGAGGGATTGTCGTTTGTCGTAGCGTTTCTTACCTCTCGCTAATGCTATTTCCATTTTAGCCAATCCTCTTTCATTGATAAACATTCTAACGGGAACAATGGTGTTAGATGTTTCTTGTGTGCCACGTAATAGTTTGTTTAGCTCTTTTCTGTTAAGTAATAATTTGCGGTCTCGACGAGGTTCGTGGTTATTGTAGGTGCCAAATGAGTAGGTGGATATGTTCATATTGCGTACCCAAAGCTCATCTTTAATAAAGGTGCAGTACGATTCTGTTAAACTTGCTTTTCCAGCTCTGATTGATTTTATTTCCGTTCCAAAAAGTTGAATACCTGCAACGTATCTATCTAACAGTTCATAGTCAAATGTTGCTCGTTTATTTTTTATATGGATATTTGATTTTTTGTGCATAATTGCTTATTCGTTATTTTAATTAGGAGTTATTAAATAAATCTGATGATGAATTATCGTATTAACTAATTACGATATTATCACATTAACCCTAATCTCTTGTTGCAAAATTACTGCTTTTTGTGGATATTTGTCGATAAAAAAGTTTTATTTTTTATCAACTGTGCTTTATTTAAGGTAATATTCTCTTGGTTTTGTACAAAGTAAACGTCTCTTGGACAAATTTAAAACTTATTTCAACAAAAATAAAACTGTTTCCATATATTAGCTTTTAATTTTGTACTACAGTTTATAATCATTAAAATACAATGCTATGAAAAAAATTACAATTTTCTTATTGGTTTCATTTTTAATGACACCTATTTTCGTTTCGGCTCAACGAATAAAATCTATGACTATTGATGGTTTAACTTCTTGTGTACCGCTTGGATATTTTAATCCAAAAAACAATGGAGCAAAAAAAGGTATTGGTGAAATTATTTATCCTGCGGGAACAGACTTAAGTAATGTTACAGTGAATTTGGACGCAGGTGCAGACCCTATTGTTGCTCCCGACCCGCTTCCTAAAGATTGGACATCAACTGTAACTGATATAAAAGTTGAGAAACAAGATGACCCTAGCCAATGGGCTGAATATGATATTACAGCAAAAGTAATAAACCCTGCTCCACTACCTTTAGAAATAAATACTGGTTCAGATGGAGATTTTGATAGTACTAGTTGGACTACTGCAACAAAAGGTTGGGCTGCTGCTTGTATTGACACAAAAGACGCTTATAAAAGCTTTGTGAGATTCAGTAGTGAAAAACGTTCTTTTGTAATTGCCTTTACTGATGCTCCTGATAAATTGACTTATAAAATTAAATTTAATGGAGTGTGGGCTGATAAACCAGACAATATTTTTGATGTTGATGCTTCTGAAGACGGTGTGAATTGGACTTCGTTAGTTAAGTATGATTCATCAAATCCTATGCCTGAATCTGCTACTCAAATTGAAGAAGACTTGGATAGTAAATACCGTTATGTTCGTTGGGTATTTACAAAAAGACATAGCAAGGGTGGTAGTATTGTTTTAGAGGATATCAAAGTAACAAAAACTACATCTTCAGTACAAGATATTTATTTGGAAAAAATAGGTGCTCGTTTCTTAGAAACAAGTAATACATTAGTTTTGAAAGATAATTCTTTAGTGTCAAGGTTGTCTGTTTATAATCTTACAGGAACTATGCTTTACAGTGAAAATACTCCTCAAAATCGTATTGAATTAGCAAATTTAACAACAGGTGTTTACTTTATTTCTATGGAAACAACCAATGGTCTTGTTGTATCAAAAAAAATACTTAAAAATTAAGTTGGATTAAAATAGTTTTTTAATTGTTCTGTGAAATGTCGGTTGAGTTTTTTGACCGACATTTACTTTTAATGCTTATTTATTTGTACATTTGTTTAAACTTAATTCTAATTTATTATGAAGAAACAATTTAAGGTGTACTCTATTTTATTTCTGTCTCTTTTTTTGTCTATTCAACTTTTAACAGGGAATGAGAAGAAACGATTTTCACATATTAATTTTAATCAAGGATTGTCTAATAGTACTGTTATGGATATTGTGCAAGATGACAATCAATTTATGTGGTTTGCTACTTTTGATGGATTAAATCGTTTTGACGGCTACTCTTTTACTATTTATCGTCATAAATCTAACAAGGAAAATTCCATTTTAAGCAATGAGTTAAGTACGCTTTTTATTGATAGTGAAAATCAACTTTGGATTGGTTCAAAAGATGGTTTGTCCCATTATATTTCGAATAAAGATAATTTTGAAAACTTTGTATTCAAAACATCAACAGAACAGGTTGTACAGATAAATGCTATTTCAGAAGTCAATAAAAAGAAGTTGTTAATCGGAACCGATAATGGTGTTCTACTATTTGACAAATTAACGAAAAAGTTCAAAAAATGCTTGTTGTTTGAGGACATTTCCGTAGAAGTTTTGTCTTTGATTAAAAAGAAAGATGTGATTTATATTGGTACAGAGAACGGTTTGTATGTCTATAAAATCTCCAAAAACAGTTTAAGTCATTTTCACGAGAAACTTTCCAAGGTTCGTGTGCAAACAATATTGCCACAATCAGAATCACGTCTTTGGATTGGAACGGAGGGGGAAGGATTGTTCCTATTAAATCCGATAACCTGCGAAATAATAAAAAACTATCAGCACGAAGAAAATAATCCAAAAAGCTTAGTGTCAAACTATGTGCGTTCATTGGCTTTTGATGATAAGTATCAACTTTGGATAGGTACTTTTAATGCTCTTAGCATTTTGTGTAACGGAGATGATTCTTTTTTGAATTACCATCATAATCCGTTGGATAACTTCTCGATAAGTCAAAATTCAGTACGCTCAATTTTTGTGGATAAGCAAGGTGGGATTTGGCTTGGGACGTATTACGGAGGGTTGAATTATTATCATCCTTTGAAAAAGCAGTTTACACATATCAAAGAAAATCCTTATACTCGCTCGTTGAATGACCAAATTGTAAGCTGTATTTCAGAAGATAAGAACGGCGATATTTGGATAGGAACCAATGATAAAGGAATTAATGTATATAATCCTGAAAAAGAGCAATTCACGTATTTTAACAAACAGAATAATAGAGTCTTGAAATCAAATAATATCAAGACATTTCTTCATTCAAAAGATAATCAATTTGTTTATGTGGGAAGTCACGGTGGGGGATTGGTTAGGCTTGATAAAAAAGGAAGAGGTAATCTTATTCCTATTCCCAATTTAGATGTTTATGCTTTGACGTATGATTTGCAGAATCGGATTTTAATAGGAACTTTAAATGGTTTGTATCGTTATGACGAACAAAGCCAAATTGTAAGTAAAATAGAATTGTCGGGTTACACTTCAAAGCGTATTTTTTATTTGAAATTGGATTCAAAGAACAGACTTTGGATTGGTGGAGAAAAATCGTTGGCTATTTACGATTTGACTAATAATCAATTGCTTAATTATATTTCTAAAGAGTATAATGATGATAGCAATAATGGTAGGGTAAACTGTGTTTATGAGGATTCTAAAAATAGAATTTGGATAGGCTCTAATGGTGGATTGATACAATATAAAGAGAATGGAACATTTGAAAGTTATGCCGAAAAAGAGGGTTTGAAAAATAATATTGTACACGGAATATTGGAAGATAAAAATGGACGACTTTGGTTAAGTACTAATGAAGGAATTTCCTGTTTTATTCCAAATGAAAAGGTCTTTAGAAATTATTCCGGTATAGACGGATTAAAAGTGAGTCAGTTTAACAACTATTCTTTTTGCAAATCAAAATCGGGATTAATCTATTTTGGTGGAACCAATGGTGTTGTTGCTTTTTACCCCGAAAAAATGGTAGATAATCCTTTCAACCCACAGCCTAAAATCAGTAAGATTTCAGTATTTAATCAAACTGTTGTTCCTTTTGATAAAACAGAAATATTGAAAGACAATATTTTTAACACAAAAGAAATCAAACTGAACCCTAAGTTTTCTAATATTACGATTGAATTTGTTGTTTGTAATTATCTTTCGGGTAAACACAATACGTTTGCTTATAGGTTGGAAGGGGTGGATAAAACGTGGAATTATACATCTGATAATCGGTCTATATCTTACTCTAACCTTGTTCCTGGTAGCTATGTTTTTAAAGTAAAAGCTGCCAATAGCGATATGAAATGGAATGAAACAGCAACTGAATTGTCGGTAGTGGTGCTTCCTCATTGGTGGCAAACTTGGTGGGCTAGATTGTTATTTTTGATTTTGTCCTTTGGAATTGGATATGCCATTTATAGTTTTACCAAACAAAGACAGTTAATGAGTAATCAGTTGAGAAACGAAAGAATTGAGAAAGAGCAAATAGAGGAACTCAACAAAGTAAAAGAGCGTTTTTTTATCAATGTTTCACACGAGTTTAGGACACCTTTGACTTTGATATTGTCTCCGGTTCAAGATATGCTTGATAAGGTAAGTGATGGTTGGGAGCGTTCACAGCTCAATATTATTAAAAAGAATGGTGACAAGATGCTTCATTTGGTTAATCAATTAATGGATTATAGAAGAGCCGAATTGGGTGTTTTTGAGTTGAAAATTCAGACTTTACCACTTGATGAGTGTGTGAATAATATTGTTGGATTATTTGAAAAGGTTGCCAAGAAAAAGAATATTGAATATATCTACCAAAATTTAACTGATAAAGAGAATTTTCTTATTGACCCCAACTATTTGGAAACGATTTTGAGTAATTTGTTGTCCAATGCTTTTAAATTTACGGAAGAAAATGGTGAAATATCGGTTTCTGTAGAAGAAAAACAAGAAAATTTAATTTTAACAGTAAAAGATAGTGGGTGTGGGATTCCGAAAGATAAGCAAGATTTGATATTTGATAGATTTTATCAAGTGGAAGATAATGGACTGGGAAGTGGGATTGGGTTATCTTTGGTAAAAAGATTGGTTGATTTGCATCACGGCACTATCTCTGTAGAAACAGAAGTGGATAAAGGAACGACTTTTATTGTTTCTTTTCCACAGGATAGTAACCGATACCAGCAAGAAGAGTTGGATAATAAAACTTCATTTATACATACCAATACTGCAAAAAATATTGATTTTTTAGATGATGAAGAAAGAGAACATATTGTAAACGAAGAGCAAGAAAAAACATATACTTTGTTAATTGTGGAGGACAATGAAGATGTCTTGGAATATTTGAGTAGTAATTTGTCGGAACAATATAGTGTGCTTACGAGTGGTAATGGTATTGAGGCAATGGAGAAACTTAAAGAGAATGAGATAGATATAATATTAACAGATGTGATGATGCCCGAAATGGATGGCATTAGGTTAACAAAGAAAATAAAGCAGAATATACGCACTTGTCATATCCCTATTGTTATCTTATCGGCAAAATCAGCTGTTGAAGACCAGCTGAAAGGCTTAAAAGTGGGAGCAGATGATTATGTTTCAAAACCGTTTACTTTTTCACTTTTGAATATGAAAATTCAGAATATGTTGAAATCAAGAAAACGAATATTAGAGCACTACTCCACATCGTTGGAAATAGAACCGGAAAAAGTAACTTTTAATGAGATGGATAAGGAGTTGTTGACAAAAGCGAAAGATACGGTTATGCGTAACTTGGACAACCCGGATTTTTCGACTGAAACTTTGTGTTCAGAGATGGCTATGAGTCGTTCCAACTTACACTTAAAATTAAAAGCAATTACCGGAGAATCAACCATCAGTTTTATAAAAAAAATTAAATTTAATGAAGCAAGTAAATTATTGTTGGACGGTAGGTATAATGTTGCCGAAGTGAGTACGATGGTTGGTTTTAATTCTCCTTCTTATTTTACCACCAGTTTTAAGAATTATTTTGGCTGTTTGCCAACAGAATACATAAAAAAATCAACTGCGAAACAAAAATGATACTATTTTAGACGATTTTAAACTTGTAACAGTAAATTAATTACTTCATTTGCATAAGAAAAACTTTTATTTAATACTGTGAAATTATGAAAATGATAAAAAGAACAACACTTTTATTCTCTTTTTTATTGCTTTTATCTTCTTGTCATACTAATAAAAAAGAGTGGTACAACGATAACCTTGTAAAAACTGTAGCTCATCAATTAAAACATCAAACAGAACTACTTATTGATTCTGTGAAATTTCCTCGTTCTATAAAGAACGACACACTTCGTATGGTTGATTTATATGACTGGACGAGTGGTTTCTTCCCTGGTAGTTTGTGGTATGCTTATGAACTGACAAATGATGACTTTTACAAAGAACAAGCAACAAAATACACTTCCTATTTGGAAAATCTGAAAGATTATAAAAATACACACGATTTAGGTTTTATGGTGTATTGTAGTTATGGAAACCAATTTCGTTTAACTAATGATACAACAATTACTCCTGTTCTTATTCAAACTGCCGATAATTTAATTTCTCGTTTTAATGACAAAACTCAAACCATTCGTTCTTGGGACTTTGGAAAATGGCAATATCCTGTTATTATTGATAATATGATGAATTTAGAGCTTCTCTTTTGGGCAAGTGAATATACAAAAAACAATAAATATAAAGATGTTGCTATTCGTCACGCTAATACAACAATGAAAAATCATTATAGAGAAAATACTTCGTCTTATCACGTTTTGGATTATGATACCATATCAGGTAATGTTATCTCAAAAGGTACTTTTCAAGGACAAGCAGATGAGAGTTCTTGGGCAAGAGGACAAGCGTGGGGACTTTATGGTTTTACAATGTGTTATCGATTTACAAAAGAGAAAAAATATCTTGATTTTGCAGAGAAAATAGCCAATTATATAATGAATAATGTTGAAACGGAAGATTTAATTCCTTATTGGGATTATAAAGCCCTTGATATTCCCAATGCACCTCGTGATGCTTCTGCTGCGGCAATTACGGCATCGGCATTGTTGGAACTTTCTCAATATGTTAGTAAAGATAAACCTTATTATGCGTACGCTGAAAAAATATTGAAAAGTCTTTCTTCTGATAAATATCAATCTAAAAAAGGAGAGAACTTTGGGTTTATTCTAAAACATTCCGTAGGACATCATCCTGCTAATTCTGAAATAGATACACCAATAAATTATGCTGATTATTACTATCTGGAAGCATTAAAAAGGTATAGAGACCTTAAAAAAGACTAAAACAGTTAATAACATACGAAAAGCACAAAAATAAAAACTATGAGAACCTTATTTTCAATATCATTTTTTGTTTTGTTTAGTTTCTGGGGATTGTATGCTCAAACATTGCAGACAGAAGTTTTTGACTTGTTGGATTTGAATCAATCGGGGCTTGAAAAAGTGAAAAAATATCATTCCGAGGGAAATGATGTCAAAGCAGCAACCGAACTACTTGATTATTATAGAAATCGGACAACCATCAATCATCCGGACGTCAATCTAAAAAGAGTTAAAATAGGCGAAAAACATCAGAAATGGGCAGATGATGCTTTGAAACATCGCTTTTTTGTTCATAAAGGTTATCAACCTTCTTATTTTTATGGTGATGATATTAATTGGCAATATTGGCCTGTGAAAGACAATGAGTTGCGTTGGCAATTACATCGTCATAAATGGTGGACGCCAATGGGTAAGGCTTACAGAGTGTCAGGCGATGAGAAATATGCGAAAGAGTGGATTTTACAATACCTTGATTGGATAAAGAAAAATCCGTTGGTAAAATATACAAAGAAAGAGCGCCAATCGTTAAATGAAAAGCAACTAAATGAATTTAAAAATATGCGTTTTGCTTGGCGTCCGTTGGAAGTGAGCCATCGTTTGCAAGACCAGACCATTCAGTTTGCTTATTTTGTGGATAGCAAATATTTTACTCCTGCATTTTTAACACAGTTTTTAGTTAATTATAACAAACACGCTAATCACGTTTTACATCATTACACTAAAAAGGGCAATCACTTACTTTTTGAGGCTCAACGTATGATTTATGCCGGTGTCTTTTTTGCCGAATTTAAAGATGCTGAGAAATGGCGTAAAAGTGGCATTGATATTTTGAATAAAGAGATAAAAAAACAGGTGTATGATGATGGTTTCCAGTTTGAGTTAGACCCACATTACCATTTGGCAGCAATCAACATTTTTTACAAAGCAATTCGTATGGCAGATGCGAACGGTTTTAGAGATGAATTTCCACCCTCTTATTTGAATACAGTGGAAAAAATGATAATGGCAACCATCAATTAC
>PDWI01005112.1_pt1 | contig 22150 bp, 19 predicted proteins | sample 1430891 | NCBI WGS metagenome assembly PDWI01 (sample SAMN01162508, study PRJNA174530) | Oral metagenome, whole genome shotgun sequencing project. | biome: Marine environment; feature: Marine mammal; material: Swab sample of the gingival sulcus; isolation source: swab sample of gingival sulcus... | reverse complement strand
TCTCAGTTTGCTTTTCGTAGAAAAGTTCGCCGTCCTTATACTCCTGTGTCGCAATCAAAGTACTCTTAGGAATACGTTCGTATGAACGAGAACAGTTAATTTGCTCTTCATTCATAACATTATCAACGAGCTTATCCTCAGTCATTGTAGCTGGAGCAAACTCTTGAAGACTTTCTTGAAGAGACTCTTTAATTTCTTGAGCAATCTGGTTAGAACGCTTAGCAATAATCATCAATGTTTCGTAGACATTTCGAGTATCCTTACTAAGACTTACCATATCCCTACTAACTGTTGTCTGAGGCACTTTCTTCTGACGCCACTCTTTTCTATAATCCTTCTTTTGGTTATCCATTTTATTATACTAAATATGTTTATTTTATCATCAATTTATCTAAGCGTTCAAATAACTGCTGTGCCTCTTTCATATAGCGTCCTCGTGGAAAACTATTTAGATACACATAATACTGGTCAATAGCAGAACGGACACGCTCCTGCTGTTTCTCAATTACACTTAGCTCTGCCTCCTTCGCTTTTGCTTTTAGAATAAGAAAAATAAAATCTTCCTTATACTTACTATGAGGATAATCTTTTAAGGCATTTTGAGCTGTTATAACTGACGAAAGATAGTTGTTAGCTATGTATAGACCCAAATTATAATAAAGTTCTGCCGATAAAAACTCCTTATAAGCTAACTTATCCTGCAGTCTAAAGAGCATACCCAAGACCTCATCTGCATATTCTCCTTTTGGGTACAAGTCTAAGTAATTCTGTAGGACTTTAATTGCTTCATAAGAAGCAGTTTGATCTAACTTAGCTTCTGGTGAAGCCATGTACAGACAATAGCCTGCTTTGTAAAGAGCCTCAGCAGCACGCGGAGACTTAGGATAGCTATTATAATAACGTTGGAAGAAACGAGCAGCCTCCTCTTCGTGTCCTAATTCATAATGACTATTTGCCATAAGATAGGTACTTTGAGGACCTTCTGACGTTGGTGCGAATGAAGGCAAAATATCTTCAAGCAGACTTATTGTTCTGCTATATTTCTTCTCATTATAGCACTTCTTAGCGTATGAATATCGTTCGTTTACATCTGTAGACTTCTGTACCTTGTAGTATTCTCCACAAGAGGACAGCAAAAGTACGCTACAGCAAAGACTAAATATCTTTCTCATTTATATTTGTATTTCTCAGTTAGTTCATTCCAAACTAAGTGCCTACAAAGATAATAAAATATCTTGATAAAGATAAGGATAGATTTTAAGCAACTCCCCTACTCTTCCAAGAGGTCAGGACGAAGACGTTCTGTACGTTCAAGAGATTGCTGTAGTTTCCATTCATCTATCTTTGCCTGATTACCACTAAGTAAAATCTCTGGCACTTCCCAACCCTTATAGTTTGCAGGGCGTGTGTAGATAGGCGGAGCTAATAGATTATCTTGAAAAGTATCACTCAAGGCACTCTCTGCATCTCCTATAGCACCTGGTAAGAGTCTTGCTACAGCATCTGTAATAATTGCAGCAGCCAATTCCCCTCCTGTCAACACATAATCTCCTATTGATATTTCTTTTGTAATTAGATGCTCACGAACACGATAGTCAATCCCCTTATAATGTCCACAAAGAATGATTATGTTTCCCTTAAGACTAAGACTATTCGCCATAGGCTGATCAAAACGTTCACCATCAGGAGATGTAAATATAATCTCATCATAGTCTCGCTCTGCCTTGAGCATGTTAATCGCTCGCTCAATAGGTTCGATAGCCAGTACCATACCAGCTTCACCACCGAAGGGATAATCGTCTACTTTACCCCATTTATCTGTACTAAAGTCTCTAAGATTATGAATATGCAACTCGAGAAGTCCTTTCTTCTGTACACGACCCAAGATAGAAGCCTTCATTGGTTCTTCTAACATCTCTGGCAGAACCGTTATAATATCTATTCTCACTGTTTTTTGCTATTATTATGGAAATATTTCCGAATTTCTTTTACAAAGTTAATGCCTATATCGTAATAAAGCCTTAACTTTGATGCTGAATTTATAAAAGAATTGTTTTTTAATGCAAGATTTACCAATATTCTATGCCCCAAATATAGATTCAGAGCTGAGACTTCCTGATGGAGAGGTGCAGCATTGTTTGCGTGTTTTACGTTTAGAGGTTGGAGCATCTATAATGGTAAGCGATGGAAAAGGCACTTTTTATGAAGCAGAGATTCTAGAGGCTAATAAGAAGGCTTGCAAACTAAACATCTTAAATAAAACATCATGGGCTAAGACTTGGCAAAAACACATTAGCCTATGCGTTGTGCCAACGAAGTCTATAGATAGAATGGAGTGGTTGCTTGAAAAGGCTGTCGAAGTTGGGGTTGATAGGATTATTTGCCTGAAGACAAAGCATTCTGAGAGAAAGCACATTAAGGCAGAGCGATTAGAGAAGATTATGATTTCAGCAATGAAGCAGTCTCAGAAGGCTCTTCTTCCTCAATTACTTGTTGATGTATCTTATACTGAAGCCTTAGAACTATGTAAGGACAATCAAATCCTTTTAGCCCACTGCCGTCAATCTGACGACATGATTAAGGAGCGAAAGCTCATACATCAGCAATACAACAAAGATTTAGAGGCTGTGTCCCTATTTATCGGTCCTGAAGGCGACTTCTCTGTCGAAGAGATTATTCAGGCTCAAGACTTAGGAGCAAAAACGATTAGCCTTGGAGAGAATCGTCTAAGAACGGAAACGGCTGGCTTTGTTGCCCTAAATACAATACATATATTAAATATGTTAGAAGAGTAAATTATTTGGTTTTATATAAAAATGGTTTGTATGGAGAAAAGAGAAATTAAACTTAGCTTGGTCTACCGCGACATGTGGCAATCCTCAGGGAAGTATCAGCCACGCAAAGATCAATTAGAGCGTGTAGCACCTGCGATTGTAGAGATGGGTTGCTTCGCTCGTGTCGAAACGAACGGAGGTGCTTTTGAGCAGGTAAACTTGCTCTATGGAGAAAACCCTAACAAGGCAGTAAGAGCCTTTACTAAGCCTTTTAACGAGGCTGGTATTCAGACGCATATGCTTGACAGAGGACTCAATGGTATTAGAATGAATCCTGTACCTGCTGATGTTCGTCGTCTCATGTATAAGGTAAAGAAAGCTCAAGGTGTAGATATTACACGTATCTTTGACGGTCTTAATGACCCTCGTAACGTTATCCCTTCAATAGGCTACGCACTTGAGGCAGGTATGATTCCTCAGGCAACGCTGTGTATCACACACTCTCCTATACATACAGTAGAATATTATGCAGATTTAGCTGATCAGTTCATTGAAGCTGGTGCTCCAGAAATTTGCCTAAAGGACATGGCAGGTATTGGTCGTCCTTGTTTCCTTGGTCGCCTTGTAAAGGCAATCAAGACTAAGCATCCAGAAGTTATTATTGAATATCACGGACATTCTGGACCTGGATTTTCTGTAGCTTCAATGCTTGAGGTTTGTAAGAACGGTGCAGACATCATTGACACTGCCATGGAACCTCTTGTTTGGGGTAAGATTCACCCAGACGTAATCACAATACGTGAGATGCTTGTTGATGCAGGATTTGAAGTAGCTCCTATCAACATGGACGCATACATGAAGGTTCGCTCTCTTACACAGGAGTTCATTGACGACTTCCTTGGCTACTTTATTGAGCCAACAAATATGCTTACAACGGCTATGCTTGTAGGCTGTGGACTACCTGGTGGTATGATGGGTTCAATGATGGCAGACCTTAAGGGCGTACACTCTGGTATCAACATGTACCTACGCAAACAGGGAGAGCCAGAGCTTAGTGTTGATGATCTACTCATTCGCCTATTTAATGAAGTAGAATACGTTTGGCCACGCCTTGGTTATCCACCGCTTGTAACACCATTCAGTCAATACGTCAAGAATGTTGCCCTAATGAATGTTTATAATATCATTACAGGCAAAGGACGTTGGCAAGCTATTGACAACAACACTTGGGGTATGATACTTGGTAAGAGCGGTAAAGTCCCAGGACCTCTTGATCAAGAGATTATAGACTTGGCTAAAGAAAAAGGTCTTGAGTTTACAGATGTTGATCCACAAACAAACTACCCTGATGCTCTTGACGAATATCGTAAGGAGATGGACGAAAACGGCTGGGAATATGGAGAAGATGACGAAGAGCTATTCGAACTTGCCATGCACGACCGTCAGTATCGTGATTACAAGAGTGGCGTAGCTAAGGAACGTTTCTTGGCTGACCTTGAGAAAGCAAAGACAGCGGAACTTGTTAAGCAAGGGTACAACGAAGCCGATGCTCTTAAGATTAAGCGTCAAGGCACTGAGCCGATCATGGCAACATCTACTGGTTCTATCATCTGGGAGATTGATCCATCTGACTACTCTACTGCTCCACAGGTTGGACGAGCTTATAAGACAAACGAGCCACTTTGCTTCATTCAGACAGCAGCAGGTTACATAGAGGAGGTTAAGTGTAACTTCACTGGTCGCCTAACAGAAGTACTTGCACAAGGCTCTACTGTCCGCAAGGGCGAAGCCTTAGCTTATATCCGTCCAGAGGAGACAGAAGTTCTCTGGGAAGAGGAAGAGGTAAAAAGGCTTAAGCGAGTAGAAGCTCTTGAAGAAGTTCGCCACGCTATCACACAAGGTCGTCAAAGACGATAAGTAAACACTAAAAGATAAGAAAAGAGAGGGTGTGTCAAAACGGCACACCCTCTTTTAGTGTTTTATAATAGGATAAAGTGCAAGGCACTGAAAGTGAGGGCGAAGGGAATATACTAAAGTATATGACCAAGCTTGAATATTGAAAGGAACGAAGCATTTTGTCTATTATGACACAGGTTCTTTTTCTTTTGCAAACTCTATGCTGCCAAAAGTCTCCTTAGTAGGAGACTTTAGTTTCCTTACGTGGAGATTATAGTCTCCTTTAATGAAGATTTTAGTCTCCTCAATAGGAGATTATCATTACCTACGATACTAATTTATTTTCCATTCGTAATTATTTGGGTTTTTTATAAGGAAGCGTTATGCTTCATTCTTCCGCACTACGAATCGTGAGAAAATTCAAAAAGAGGAAGAATGGTATAACGACTTCCCACGTCAAGCAATTGGTGTGGGGTGTCGTACATTTATCATTCTTATCTTTAGGGCAATTCAACATTTCTCACGAGCCTGTGGTGCAGAGTCTGATAGCGTACTTCATCCTACGCTTTCTTTTTTCAATCGAATGTTTTTCGTTCTTTTGAGGATGAGAGGACAAACTAATATGTAAAACGTATGAGTGAACAGTTACAGTCACAGAACCAAGCTCCACAAGGGAATAATACCACAATTATTGTTGGTAATAACCAGTCTAATGGTCTTGGAACAGCAGGCTTTGTCCTTGCTTTAATCGGTCTTATCTTATGTTGGGTACCTATTTTAGGACAGATTTTGTGGTTCTTAGGTCTATTATTCTCCTTTATCGGCATATTCAAAGCTCCGAGGGGAATGGCCATAGGAGGTTTGGTAATATCTCTAATTGGAATTATCATTGTTATGAGTTTCCTTGGAGGAATTGGTGCATTATTAAGTATGTAACTATTGGAATCAAGAGAAAGGGGGTGTCAAAACGGCACACCCTTTATTTAGATAAAGATTAACAAAGAAAAGTTATGATAAAAAAAATATTTGCTGTTCTTACGTGCTTATTTACTTTATTTAGCTGTAGTAAGATTGATAAGATGGTTGATTATGTTGATGATAACAGCTCGAAGTTTGAAAACTCCCTCACAATTATTTCTCGAGGTTCTCATCTAATGAATCAAGAAGATATGCCTATCTATGTAGAAGATGCATATGGAGATGATATTCTATTAATGTTCGAACCAAACCTATTATTTAAGAATTGGTATAGTGAATATACCCAAGATTATTATTATAATTCAATAAAAATTCTTGAAGATAAGGGGGAGAAGGGGTATAAAGGCTTATTGAAAATAAAGAAAAATCTATTGCCTTTAATTGAACTTTCTAAAGAAGATAGCCTATCAAAGGTCTGTTTGGCTGCAGTTCAATTGAATAATAGTGCCGATAGCCTTTTATCTATTATGGATGAATGTAAATGGGATTTAATTACAAATATTCTTGCCTATGATATTTGTTATGACTATTCAAAGTTTAGTCATAAAGATATTAAGGTAATGAAACAAGTGCTAAGCAACCTTGTACAAGCTGATAAGTTTATTGAGGATTATAGCCAAAGTGATACTACAGCAATTGTCCAAGCACTCCTTACTCCTATTAGAACTCATAAGAACGACTTAGAAAAAGATATTAAAGACATTGAGAATGTTTCTAATAATCTTAAATCAGATCCTTACACAGCAATGGCTTATTCATCTTATAATGGTCAACAAGCTTATGATTTTATACTTGCTTTAGCCTCTGCTGAAATGCGAAAAAAACGAAATAGTCATAAAGAGTTACAGAAGGCAATCAAAAGGATTGAAGAGAATTATCTTCCAACCTTTCAAATGCTTCATTGTGAAGGTAAATATAGCCAAAATCTATCTCATTGCTCTGGAGAGATGTATGCAGGTCTTTCTGATGAGCTAATGAAGCTATTTGATATTATTGCAACTTTGGAGAAAGAGGCTGTATTAGAATTTAAGCCTAATGAAGATGAAAGGCAGGAATTTCGGAGTCAGCTTAAAGATTACTTGAAACAAGAATTTATTAAATCCTATGAAAAAGCAGATGCTACTACTATAGATAGTATTATTTCAAAAGGGGTTAAATATATAGATCTAAAGTATAATTCTAATTAGCTAATCTGTATAGTGAAAGGATTGTTTTTTCGATCGGCAAAACATCTTAGGGTTTTCCTAAGGTGTTTTTGTTTTTTAGTGAAAAGCCTTTATATTTGTTATAGATTAAAATACATATCAATATGACAACAATATCATTTCAAATAGATAATGCTCAAGACACAGACCTGATATTAGGCTTGTTAAGAAGAATGGGGGCTATCAACATCGTACAAGATAACAATGATGTGATAGACTTTGAGGAAGTCTTGACAGAAGAACACGCTCAACGACTAAGTAAAAGGCTTACTCAAACAAAAGATAAAGAGCATCTAATGACTAATCAAGAAGTTAGAGAAAGCATTCGTAAACGTTATGGCATATAAGATTATTTGGCATAAAGAAGCACAAAAAGAGTACTTAAACAATTTAGAGTATTGGATTAAACACAATCAATCTCTTGAATATGCAAATAAAATTGTACAAGAAGTAGATAGAATAGAAAACCTACTAAAAGAAATGCCTTGCTTAGGAAAGTCTGGACGGCATAAATACTTCAACAAAGAAGTTAGAGTAGTTTTAATCTTGCATAAATTCTCTCTATTTTATGCTGTAGAAGATAATCATATTATAGTAATTGACTTTATAAGCAACTCTATTCTAAAAAATGAAGGAGGCTTGTATAATCGTTACACTGATGACGAATAAGTGAACTAATCTGAGAGGGAGTTAAGGATTTTTCTTAAAAAAAAGAAACCCCGCATACGGCATTGCAGTTGGTATGTGGGTTTTCTTTTTTTAGCTACAAGTCTTTTATCATGTACAATGAAAGAACTTTAGAAAATAGGAATTATTCACAGAGAAAATTTTGGAACTTATTAGATTTTTGTATCTTAGCAAAAGAATTAAAAGTCTTCTGATAAAAGTAGCCCCTACCTAAACACTATAAAGGGAGAAAATAACAGAGGTATAAGCTTAGTTAAAATTAAAAGATCGTATGATTAGGTTGACAGAAAATGACCCATGGCTAAAGCCATACGAAGCTCGTATTAAGAAAAGAATCGAGTTTACACGTATAAGAGAAAAGGCTATAACTCAAGGAGGTGAGATAAGCCTTCTGGATTTTGCAAAAGGTCATCTACACTATGGTTTACATAGAGATGAGGATCAGTCTTGGATAATTCGAGAATTTCTCCCCGGTGCAGAGAAGGTTTACCTCATTGGTTCATTTAATGACTGGCAATGCCGAGGGGTTTACCGACTCAAACGAGTAGATGACTACGGAGATTGGGAACTTAAGCTATCCCCTTCTGCCCTTAAACATGGAGACCATTATCGCCTGTTTATTGTTTGGGCAGATGGTAGCGGTGAACGTTTACCTGCATGGTCTCGTAGAGTTATTCAAGACCCTGAAACAGGGATTTTCTCCGCCCAAGTATGGGAGAATGAGAAATTTACCTTCCAACATCAAGCACCGAAGTTTAATAAAGAGAATGACCTACTCATCTATGAATGTCATGTGGGCATGTCCTCGGAAGAAGGCAAGGTAAATAGCTATAATGACTTTAGGGAGCATGTATTACCTCGTATAGTCAAGCTCGGCTACAATGCTATTCAGCTGATGGCAATACAAGAACACCCTTATTATGGGTCGTTTGGTTATCATGTTTCTAACTTCTTTGCTCCCTCAAGTCGTTTTGGTACACCAGAAGAGCTAAAAGCCTTGATTGATGAAGCTCATCGCTTAGGCTTAATAGTCATAATGGATTTGGTGCATAGTCATGCTGTAAAAAACGAAGTTGAAGGCTTAGCTTGTTATGATGGCTCTCGTACTTTATTCTTCCACGAAGGACAAAGAGGCGAACACCCTCAATGGGATTCTCTTTGCTTTGACTACGGTAGACACAATGTAATTCACTTTTTACTTTCAAACTGTCGTTACTGGTTAGAAGAGTTTAACTTTGATGGTTTCCGTTTTGATGGTGTATCAAGTATGCTCTATTTTAATCATGGTGTTGGGACAAGTTTCACATCTTATTCAGACTATTTCAACGGTCATCAAGATGGAGATGCAATGGTATATCTTACCCTTGCTAATAAGCTAATACATACACTTAGACCTGAAGCTATAACTATTGCTGAAGAAGTTAGTGGTATGCCCGGTCTTGCAAGACCAATAGAAGATGGAGGCTTTGGCTTTGACTATCGCCTCGGCATGAACATACCTGACTACTGGACTAAGCTTGTCAAAGAAGTCGCAGATGAAAACTGGAAAGTAGGAAATATTTGGTATGAGCTGACTAATCGCCGTGCAGATGAGCAGACAATCAGCTATGTAGAATGCCATGACCAAGCCTTGGTTGGAGATAAGACGCTTATCTTCCGTCTTGCAGATGCTAACATGTATTGGCACATGGCTCGTAAAGATAGAAATATTGAGATAGATAGAGCTATTGCCCTACATAAGATGATACGTTTAGCTACTGCAACAACGAGCAATGGGGGGTATCTAAACTTTATGGGTAATGAGTTTGGACACCCAGAGTGGATAGACTTCCCTCGTGCAGAGAATGGTTGGTCTCATCACTATGCTCGTAGACAATGGAGCTTAGCAGACAATAAAGACCTTCTTTACTCAGATCTTCAGACCTTTGACGAAGCTATGGTTCAGCTCCTCAAGTCCGAGGCAGATAATATGACAGCAGAACTAAAGCAGTATTACAACCACGAGGAGCATCAGGTCTTGGCATATGGACGAGGAGATAAGGTCTTTATCTTTAACTTTTCTCCATTCAACTCATACACAGACTATAATATCTATCTTCCAGAGGGAGAATATCAAATCATCTTGGACACTGACGAAGTTAGGTTTGGAGGTTATGGCTTTAATGATATATCTATCAAGCACAGCTCGATGCCTAACTGTGAGTGTGGCGAAAGTGGTCTCTGTCCTATAAAGCTTTATCTACCCGCTCGCACAGCTATGGTACTGAAGAAAATAAACTAAGCTAATTTATATTATCTTTGTGGCTTAAATAAATAGAGAATAAAGCGTGAAGCAGTACTTAGATTTACTTAAACATATAAAGGAAACAGGCTGTAAGAAGGGAGATAGAACTGGTACTGGCACGATCAGTTGCTTTGGCTATCAGATGCGTTTCGATCTATCTGAAGGCTTTCCCTTGCTGACAACTAAGAAGTTACACCTAAAGAGCATCATCTATGAACTACTTTGGTTCTTGCGTGGTGATACTAACATAGCCTATCTACAGGAACATAATGTCCGCATATGGGATGAGTGGGCTGATGAGCATGGCGACTTAGGTCCTGTCTATGGTAAGCAGTGGCGTGCATGGGACGATTATAAAGGAGGTGCTATTGATCAGATACAGGATATTATCCACGAGATTAAGCATAATCCAAATAGTCGTAGAATGGTTGTCTCGGCATGGAATGTCGCTCAACTTGAGGAAATGGCTCTTGCTCCCTGTCATTGCTTGATGCAGTTCAACGTTGCAGATGGTAAACTAAACTTACAGCTCTATCAACGCAGTGCTGATGTTTTCCTCGGTGTACCATTTAACATAGCATCTTATGCCCTATTGCTACATATCATCGCTCATCTAACAGGCTTAGAGGTTGGAGAGTTTGTGCATACCTTTGGCGATGTACATATCTATCTTAATCACTTAGAGCAAGTGGAGGAACAGTTGCAGCGTAGTCCAAGGGCTTTACCTAAGCTAAGACTTAATCCAGAAATCAAAGACTTAGAGAATCTAAGATTTGAAGACTTTAGTCTGGAAAATTACGAGCCTATGCCACATATAGCCGGAAAGGTGTCTGTATAGTAGCTAAAAGCTATGATTAGTATGAAGAACTTATCAATAATCGTTGCAATGTCTTCGGAGCATGCCATAGGAGCTAATAATCAACTTCTGTGGCATTTGCCCTCTGATCTGAAACGCTTTAAGGATCTAACGACAGGGCATAGCATCATAATGGGGCGTAAAACCTTTGAATCTCTACCCAAGGGAGCATTACCTAATAGACGAAATATTGTTATCAGTCAGTCTATCAAAGAGCTTAAGGGGGCAGAGGTATGTCCTTCGATAGCTGATGCTCTTCAGTTAGTAAAAGAAGAAGAAGCATTCGTCATCGGTGGAGGAGAGATCTATGCTCGACTACTCCCCTACTCGGAGCGTATCTATCTTAGTATAGTAGAAGGTACTTATCCTAATGCTACGGTCTTCTTTCCTAAGTTTGATTGGAAAGAGTGGGACATCGAGAAAGAAGAAAAATACAAGGCTGATGAACGTAATCCATTAGCACACACTTTTTATATACTAAACCGTAAGGCACTTTAGTGCTTAAAATATAAGGAACAACTAAGAAATGCAAAAACCAACAATTCCCAAAGGAATGAGGGACTTTGATCCAGTAGAGCTGGCTCGAAGAAATTATATCTTTAATACGATTAAAGCTGTTTATCATAATTACGGATTCCAACAGATAGAGACACCTGCTATGGAGCAGCTCTCTACCCTACTTGGCAAATATGGAGATGAAGGAGATAAACTATTATTTAAGGTACTTAACTCTGGAGACTTCCTAAAAGGGACTAATGAAGAAGATCTAACAAATAGAGAAGTCAATAGCCTTTCAACGAAGATTTGTGAGAAAGGACTTCGTTATGATTTGACTGTTCCCTTTGCTCGCTATGTGGTCATGCACCGCAATGACTTAGTTTTTCCATTTAAGCGTTTCCAGATACAACCAGTATGGCGTGCAGATAGACCACAGAAAGGACGCTACCGAGAGTTCTATCAATGTGATGCCGATGTCATAGGCTCTACATCTTTGCTTAATGAGGTTGAATTACTACAGATTATCAACGATGTATTCGAACGCTTAGGCATTCAGACAAATATTCTACTTAATAATAGAAAGATACTGGCTGGTATTGCTGAAATAATAGGTAAAGAAGATAGACTCATTGATATTACTGTTGCCATTGATAAGCTGGATAAGATAGGCTTGGATAAGGTTAAGGAAGAGCTACTAAGCAAAGGCTTCGAAGCAGAAGACCTTGATCGCCTTGAGCCTATACTAAAGCTCGAAGGCTCTAATGAAGAAAAACTGCAAAAGCTATCAGAGATATTAGCTGGTAGTGAGCAAGGGCTAAAGGGTATTGAAGAGCTTACTTATATCATTGAGCAACTTAGGTATATTCCGATGAAGAATTCTGTTACGATAGATTTAAGTCTTGCTCGTGGTCTATCCTATTATACAGGAGCGATATTGGAAGTAAAAGCTCGTGATGTCGCAATAGGTAGCATATCAGGTGGAGGACGCTATGATGATCTAACAGGTATCTTTGGTCTAAAAGATATGAGTGGCGTCGGTATATCTTTTGGAGCAGATCGTATCTATGATGTTATGCTTGCCTTGGATCTATTCCCAAAGAACTTTGCTCAAGTAGGAACAGAAGTCCTATTTGTTAACTTTGGAGAAAAGAGTAACGCTGTACTATTACCTCTTATGGCAAAGCTTAGGGAACATAATATCCGTACAGAGCTATATCCAGATGAGGCTAAGATGAAAAAACAGTTATCCTATGCAAATAGCCATAACGTACCATTCGTCGTATTACTTGGAGAAGATGAGCTAAAGAATGGTATTCTGACAATAAAGAATATGGCTCTTGGAGAGCAAGAAAGTATAGAGCAAAGTGAATTATTAAATTATTTCTTGTCTAAAAGATAAGCAGTTTCTTGCTATAAAACCAAAATGGCTGAACACATAGATCAAAAGGAAATAAGTTACCCATTATTGGATCAAATTGATTGTCCTCAAGACCTGAAGCAATTAAAAGAAGATCAATTACCACAACTCTGTAAAGAGATAAGGCTTTTTCTACTAAATACTTTATCTGTTAATCCCGGACATCTCGGCTCTAATCTTGGTGTCGTAGAGGCAACGGTAGCTATGCACTATGTCTATGATAGTCCTAATGATCAAATTATTTGGGACGTAGGGCATCAGGCTTATGTACATAAACTCTTAACAGGGAGAAAAAAGGATTTTTCAACCTTACGTAAGTGGAATGGTATATCTGGGTTTCCGTCCCCCTCAGAAAGTAAACATGACAGCTTTATTGCTGGACATGCCTCTAACTCTATCTCTGCAGCTCTTGGGATAGCAGTTGCCAATAAGATAAAGGGGAATGATAATAAAGTCATTGCTTTTATTGGAGATGGAGCTTTGACAGGAGGACTTGCCTTCGAGGGACTTAATAATGCCTCCTCTAATCCAAATGATTTATTGATTATCTTAAATGATAACAATATGTCCATTGACAAGAATGTTGGAGGACTAAATAAGTACCTTGTAAATCTACTTACAAACCAAACTTACAACTCTTTGAGGAGTAGACTCTGTCATGGTCTTAGAAAGTTAAATATCGTTGATGATAAGCAAGAGAACCGATGGAAAACATTCAACAATAAACTTAAGAGTTTAGTATCTGGCTACAATAATATATTTGATAGCTTCAGCATTCGCTATTTTGGACCTATTGATGGCAACGATGTTGAACGCATGGTGCAGGTCTTACAAGAACTCAAACGAATAAATGGACCTCGTCTATTGCATATCAGTACTATAAAAGGGAAAGGATATACACATGCAGAAGAAGAGCCTACAATATGGCATGCTCCAGGTAAATTTGATCCAAACACAGGAGAAAGAAAAGTTGGGAAAGAAACAAATGAGTCTCTAAAGTATCAAGATATATTCGGTCATACCTTAGTAGAGCTATCAGATATGGACGAACGTGTCGTAGGCGTAACACCAGCTATGCCAAGTGGTTGTTCTATGAATATCTTGATGAAACTAAAGCCTGAAAAGGTTTATGACGTTGGTATTGCTGAAGGACATGCTGTAACTTTTTCATCTGGCTTAGCGACAGCTGGTCTAATCCCTTTCTGCAACATATACTCAACCTTCATGCAGAGGGCTTACGATCAACTTATTCATGATGTTGCATTACAGAAGAGCAAAGTTATTTTTTGCTTAGACAGAGCTGGCCTAGTAGGCGAAGATGGGGCAACTCATAATGGGGCTTTTGACCTTGCTTACCTGAGAACAATCCCAAATATCAACATTGTAGCTCCGATGAATGAGATAGAGTTACGTAATCAAATGTACTCTGCCTATAAGTCTTGGGAAGGCTCAACGGCAATTCGCTACCCAAGAGGTAAAGGAGAGATCGTAGAGTGGCAGAAAGACTTTGAACTATGTCCATATGGTAAAGGTCGTTTACTTGTTGAAAGTAATAAACTTTTCTTTTTGAGTATCGGTACTATTGGTACCGAAGTTGACAAGGTCGTCCAAAAGCTAAGAGCAGAAGGATATGATGTTGGACATATAGATATGGTATTCGTCAAACCTTTGGATATTGAACTCCTTGATAGCATTGCTCAACGAGGAGTGAAAATTATTACAGTAGAGGAAGGGACTCTTAATGGAGGATTTGGCTCTGCTGTTGCAGAATATCTATTAGATAAAAACTACAATAATAAACTTAAAAGACTTGGTATACCTGATGAGTTCATTGCTCACGGAAGTCCAAAAGAGCAGAAGCAATATTGTAAGATTGATCATGATAGTATCTATCAAGCTGCAATAAAGCTTTTAGCAGAATAATAAAAATTAGAATCCAATGAAGATTATAATAGCAGGAGCTGGAGAAGTTGGGACACATTTGGCTGAAATGTTAGCCTATGAGGAACAAGATATCACACTTCTTGATATAAATGAGAAAAAGCTTGATAAGATAAAAGGGCGTATAGAAGCTCTTACAATGGAAGCCAATCCTCTAATATTAGAAGATTTGGAAAAAGCTGCTGTTAGTGAAGCAGATCTATTTGTTTCTGTTACACCAGAGGGAGCAACAAATCTAATGGCATGTACAATGGCTAAACGTGTCGGAGCAAAGAAAACGATTGCTCGCGTTAATACACACGAATACTTAGAGCCTGAGTATACTAATATATGTGAGGATTTAGGGATTGATGGTGTTATTTACCCTGAGGACTTAGCTGCTCAAGAGATTGCTTCAACAACACTAAACCCTTGGGCAAGACAATATGTTGAACTATTCAATGGAGCAATCGTACTTATCGGCGTTAAGGTTCGCAAAAATGCAGTAATTGTAGGTAAAAGATTAAAGGAGTTACAAAAAAGTTTTCATCTTGATGGAGAAAAGTTCTGTCATCTTGTAGCTATTAAACGAGACTTAGAAACTTTAATTCCCAATGGGGATACCTTGATTGAAACTAATGACTTAGTATTCTTTACATGTTTGGCAAGTCATGTTGATGGAGTTCGTCTCTTGGCTGGTAAAGAAAATCCAGAGGTTAATAAGATTGTTATTATGGGAGCCAGTCGTGTTGCACGACAAACAATAAAAAAAGTTCCTGAAGACATTCAAATATCTGTTATTGAGCAAGACAAAGATAAGTCCCTTAGACTATCTCAAGAATTTCCTCACAATGTTGAAATTTATCAGGGAGATGGACGAGATCCTGCAATTTTAGAAGAAGCTGGTCTTGAAGATGCTCAAGTTTTCATCGCTCTTACAGAAAATTCTGAGACAAATGTCTTAGCCTGTCTTGCTGCTAAGCGTTATAATGTCTTTAAGACCATTGCTAAAGAAGAAAATATTGACTATATTCCTCTTGCTTATCGCTTAGACATTGGGACACTAATCAATAAGAAACTTCTGGCTGCAGGACATATCTATCGTATGCTTTTAGGGGAAAAGACTAACTCTATCATCTGCTTATCATTACTTAGCAATGCAGAGATTGCAGAGCTTGAAGTAGAACGTAATTCACCCCTTATTGGAAAGTCATTAAGAGAAATTGAGTTACCAAGTAATGTAACCTGTGGCGGTATGCTTCGTAATGGAGTTCCTTATATGGTTAGTGGAGAAACGGTTATTGAAGCTTTTGACCACATTATTATCTTCTATCATGATCTAACGATCAACAAACTTCGTCAAGTATTCAAATAAGAAAATAAGGCTGTGCATTCTATCAATTTTCGCTTTATAGCACGTATCATTGGACAAATCTGCCTAATGGAGGTCGTTATGATGTTACTATGCTTAGGCGTTGCAGTATTTTATCAAGAAAGTCTTTATCCATTCATCGTAGTAAGCCTTGCCTTCCTTTTAGTTGGAGCTGGGCTTCTTTTGTTTGGCAGAAATCTTAGGACAAAAAAGACAGGTCGCAGAGAAGGTATGCTTGCAGTAAGTGGTACTTGGCTTTTCCTCTCTATCATTGCGATGATTCCGATGAAGCTAAGTGGAGCAACACCTCAACTTGTTGATGCCTTCTTCGAATGTATATCAGGTTTTACAACAACAGGAGCTACCATCTTAGCTAAAGTAGAACATCTTCCTCACAGCATTCTCTTCTTTAGAAGTCTAATGCAGTGGCAAGGTGGTATCGGTATTGTCGTCTTTACTGTTGCCCTTATCCCTATCTTTGGAGGAGGGGCAAGTCAGCTCTTCCATGCCGAATCTACTGGTATCACAAACGATCGTTTCTTACCTCGTATTGCAGATGTTGCCAAGCGTCTTTGTATGGTTTATATAGCTGAGACAATTATCTTAATTATCCTCCTTTCATTTGGACCTATTAACCTATTTGAATCTATCTGTCATGGACTAACTTGTCTGTCTACTGGCGGATTCTCAACAAGGAATGACGGTATCGCAAGTTTCAACTCTCCTTATATAGAGTATGTACTAACAACCTTTATGTATTGTGGGGGACTAAATCTAACGCTTATTTACTTTTTCTTTACAGGTAAAAGCTCTAACTTACTCAAAGATGAAGAGTTTCGTTGGTACAATATCTTTATCTTCTCAATGGTAGTCATCACTGCCATTTGGCTGTATATACAAGGAGCTTATACAACAATCGAAGAAACCTTCAGAAAGAGTATTTTCCAAGTTATTAGTTTTGGCACAAGTACAGGCTATCTAACTGCTGATATTACAGCTTGGAAACCGTTCTTTTGGTTCTTAGCTCTATTACTCATGTATGTTAATGGTTGTGCTGGCTCAACAGCTGGAGGCTTAAAAGTATCACGCTTTGTTGTCCTTATCAAGAATTTATACAACGAATTTCGTAAGCAGGTACACCCACATCTATTGACACCTGTACTCCTTAATAAGAAAGCTTTATCTGTAAGTACCGTTCATCAGGTACTGGCTTTCTGTGTCTGCTATTCAATCCTTATTATCTTAGGGGGTGTTATCTTAACCCTTGATGGGCATACATTTATTTCAGGTTTAAGTCTTAGCTGTACGGCGACAAGTAACTCAGGACCTGGTATAGGTCCTTTCATCTACAGCACAGCAGAAGCAGGAGACTTAACAAAGTGGGTTATGTCCTTCCTTATGCTTGCAGGTCGTTTAGAGGTATTTACATTTATAGGGATCTTCTCTCCTCATTTCTGGAAGAAATAGAGCAAGATGGAGACTAAACAGTATGATGTCATCATTATAGGAGGAGGTCTAACAGGACTTTCTGCTGCAGCTTATCTACAAAAGCAAGGTCTTTCGCTTAAAGTTATAGAGAAAGAAGAGCGTATTGGAGGACAGATACAAAGTTTCCAATCATTTGGCTTTACTTATGAGGCAGGACCAAATTCAGGGATTATCTCAAGAGAAGAAGTCTATGACTTGATGAAACTATTGCCTAAGTCAGAAAAACTCTTTCAGTTAGCCAATCAAGAGTCCAAGAAACGGTTTATTCTGAAAGAAGGTCGCTTTCATGAGATGCCTTCAGGAGCAAAATCTGCCTTTACAACAAGTTTATTTTCGTGGTATGATAAGTTTCGCATTTTAGGAGAACCATTTAGAGCAAAGGGAACAGATCCTAATGAGAGCCTAAAAGATTTGGTTATTCGTCGCTTAGGTCGGTCTTATTACGACTATGCTGTAGACCCATTTATTGGGGGTATATATGCAGGAGATCCATCAAAGCTAACAACACGCTTTGCCTTGCCCAAGCTTTATGACCTTGAGGCTAAGCATGGAAGTTTTATACGAGGAGCTTTCGCCAAAATGAAGGAAAAGCCCAAAGAAGGCTATCCAAAGCCAAGTAAAGAAATCTTCTCAGCCCATGGTGGACTATCCGAACTTATCAAGAGCTTAGCAGATACACTAAAGCCAAACTCTATAAGCCTCGGAGCAGACATTCAGACGATTAGACAGCAAGAAAATAAGTCTTGGCTCTTGAGAGTGCAAGAAAAAGATAATATCTATGATTATGAAAGTCGCTATCTTATCTCCACCGTCCCAGCCTATCAACTAAAGAATCTATTCCCCTTTTTGGGCGGAAAGTTCTATCAAGCAATAAATAAGTTAGTCTATGCACCAGTGATTCAGCTTGCCTTAGGCTACAACTATGCTCCTGATATTAACTTTCATGGCTTTGGAGGACTGATGCCTTCTTGTGAAGAGAAAGATCTTTTAGGAATCCTTAACCTATCAGCCTCCTTCACTGGACGAACGCCTAAGGGAGGATTATTGCTATCAGCTTTTATGGGAGGACTACGCAATCCAGAGCTATTGAATAAAACAGATGAGGAACTTCTCCAGATACTCTTTAATCGTTTAGAGAGATTCTTAGGCTTAAAGCAAAGCCCTGACCTATGCAAGATCTTCCGTTATCCAAAGGCAATCCCTCAATACGGAGCTTATATGGAAGACATATACAGCGTTATCGAAGAGGTAGAAAAGCATTACAAGGGCTTAATATTAGCAGGTAACATACGTGATGGCATCGGCATTCCTGATCGCATCAAGCAAGCTATAGAAATAGCTAAAAAGCTCTCGGACTAAGTTTGCTCATAAGTTAATTTATCACATAAATAGAAAATGGTCTTAAACTATATCTTCATTGCCTTTTTTGTTATTGCCATTGCAGTAGCCTTAATACAACTGATCCTTACTGGCGACTTTTCTGTATTTGAAGCTATTATGCAATCGAGCTTCCTTCAGGCAAAGAATGGCTTTGAGATTGCTCTCTATCTAACAGGAATTTTATGTCTTTGGCTTGGTTTCCTCAAAGTTGCAGAGGAGAGTGGTGTAACGAATAAGTTAGCAGCCTTAGCCTCCCCAATCCTTGTAAGGCTCTTCCCTACCCTACCCAAAGGACATAAGGTATTTGGTAATATTTTCATGAACATATCAGCCAATATGCTAGGTCTGGATAATGCAGCGACACCTCTTGGACTAAAGACCATGCAGGAGCTACAAGTTCTTAATGAGGATAAGAATAGTCCGTCAAATGCTATGATTATGTTCTTAGCCTTAAATGCCAGTGGGCTGACACTTATCCCAACGACAATAATAGCCTTTCGCATGCAAGCAGGAGCTGCTAACCCTGCAGACATATTCTTACCTATCCTTATGGCAACCTCTGCAGCAACACTTGTGGCAATAGTATTAGTTGCCTTAAAGCAAAAGATAAACCTGTTATCTAAGCCTTTACTCATCTTCTTTTGTACTTTCCTTGCTATCTTTGGAGGTATCATATATTTGGCTCAGACGATGCCTAATAAAGAGTTTAGTCGTATCAGTACAGGCTTTTCTGCCTTTTTGCTTATGTCTATCATTCTTACTTTTCTCATTGCAGCTTGGCGAAAGGGGATAAATGCCTACGAGACCTTTATCAAGGGGGCAAAAGAAGGCTTTGATACTGCTATTATGATTGTACCCTATCTTGTTGCAATGCTTGTTTGTATAGGAGTCTTTAGGGCATCTGGTACAATGGACTTTATCATGAAAGGCTTTGCTTATTTGGTTAATCTAATAGGCTTAGATACTCAGTGGGTAGAGGCTATTCCTACGATACTGATGAAACCTCTTAGTGGCAGTGGTGCAAGGGGGCTTATGGTTGATGCTATGCAGACTTATGGAGCTGATAGTTTCGTTGGACGATTATGCTGTACGGTACAGGGGACGAGCGACACAACCTTCTATGTTATTGCCTTGTATTTAGGTTCTGTTGGTATCAGTCGTAGTAAATACCTTGTTGGCTACTCGCTCCTTGCCGACCTTGCTGGTGCTATCACGGCTATCTTCTGCACTTACCTTTTCTTTAGTTAAAATTTCACTTTCCAATAAAATTTTTGGCTTATCTGCCAAAATTATGAATGAAAGGTATCGTAAGCACATTGCAGTATCAAACACAATAGTTTGAATAAAGATAGCCACATGTTAAACATCTTTATACAAGAGTCTTACAAACTAAACATGTTGGCAAAAAAAATAACATATATTACTTTTCGAAATGACATATATTACTTTTCGAAATAACATATATAACTTTTTTGAATGATATATGTTATTTTCCAACACTACTATATCGCTTCCATAAGAACACATAATCATCTGATTCATAAAAGATTGAAAGCCTCCTCAGAATTAAAGCTCTGATGAGGTTTTATTATTTTTATATAGTGTTGCACTTGATAGAGGAATCTCCCCTTTAGGTTTGAAAACTCATGTTATTGTATATATCCATATTTTTTTGTACTTTTGACTGGAAATTTCAGAGTAGTACAAATTTATTTAGTTAAATAATAGAAGTTATGGCTGTTTATGTAAATGAAGTTTCTCGCACCTTTGGAGAATACCTTCTCATTCCAGGTCTTACAACGCGTGCTTGCACGCCTGATAACGTTAACCTAAGCACTCCGCTTGTTAAGTTTAGAAAAGGCGAAAGTCCACGTATTAAGTTAAATATCCCCTTTGTTTCAGCTATCATGCAATCAGTATCTAATGATACGCTTGCGATTGAATTAGCTCGTAACGGAGGGATTTCTTTTATCTTTGGTTCTCAGACTATTGAAAGTCAAGCTGAGATGGTACGTCGTGTTAAGAAGTTCAAAGCTGGCTTTGTAACAAGTGACTCGAACGTTCGTCCAACAGATACTTTAGCTGATGTGCTAAGAGTAAAGAAAGCAACAGGACACTCTACAATAGGTGTTACTGAAGATGGCTCTCCTCATGGTAAGCTTTTAGGGATTATTACAAGCCGTGATTATAGCCTAACTAAGGATGGCGAAAGCAAGGTTGTAAGTGAGTTTATGACACCTTTTGATAAACTGATCGTTGGTGAAGCTGGGACGACAACGCTCAAGGAAGCTAACAATATGATTTGGGAGCATAAACTTAATAATCTCCCTATTATTGATAGTGAAGGTAAGCTTGTAGCCTTTGTATTTCGCAAAGACTATGACGATAGAAAAGAGAACCCTTTAGAACTTTCAGATCCAGAAAGCAAGACTCTACTTGTAGGGGCAGGTATCAATACACGAGACTTTAAGGAGCGTGTTCCTGCTTTGATTGAGGCTGGAGTTGATGTTCTTTGTATTGACTCCTCAGACGGTTACAGCGAATGGCAATACGACACGATTACTTGGATTCGTGAGCAATATGGAGATTCTGTAATGGTTGGGGCTGGTAATGTTGTAGATACAGAAGGCTTCCGTTACTTAGCAGAAGCTGGAGCAGACTTCATCAAGGTTGGTATCGGTGGTGGTTCTATTTGTATCACACGAGAACAAAAGGGTATCGGTCGAGGTCAGGCAACTTCTATCATGGAAGTGGCGAAGGCTCGTGATGAGTTTTACGAAGAAACTGGGGTATACGTGCCTATCTGTAGCGATGGAGGTTTGGTACACGACTATCATATGACGCTTGCCCTTGCTATGGGAGCAGACTTCTTGATGATGGGTCGTTACTTTGCTCGCTTTGATGAGTCTCCAACACGTAAGATGAAGATTGGCAATAATATAGTTAAAGAATATTGGGGCGAAGGTTCTAATAGGGCTCAAAACTGGCAACGTTACGATAGCGGTGGTAGTGAAAACCTTAAATTTGAAGAGGGAGTTGATAGCTATGTACCTTATGCGGGTAAGATGAGCGACAACTTAGCTATCACACTTGGTAAGATGAAGGCTACAATGTGTAGCTGTGGTGCAATCACTCTACCAGAGATGCAAGAGAGGGCAAAAATCACTCTTGTATCAAGCACTTCTATAGTAGAGGGTGGTGCTCACGATGTTATCCTAAAAGATAGAGGATGATAAGTATTCTGGGTCCTACTGCCTCTGGTAAAACCAGCCTTGCTGTTGCTCTTGCTCACTCAATGAAGAGTGAGATTATTAGTGCAGACTCACGACAGGTTTATAGAGGTATGGACTTGGGTACAGGCAAAGATTTATCAGAATATCAAGTGGCAGGGAAAC
>PDWI01003485.1_pt1 | contig 22162 bp, 17 predicted proteins | sample 1430891 | NCBI WGS metagenome assembly PDWI01 (sample SAMN01162508, study PRJNA174530) | Oral metagenome, whole genome shotgun sequencing project. | biome: Marine environment; feature: Marine mammal; material: Swab sample of the gingival sulcus; isolation source: swab sample of gingival sulcus... | reverse complement strand
AACTTGAAGAGATGAATCATGTCAATTTTGATTGGTATCGTCCGCAAAATTGTCATCGTCAAACTCCAGAGGAAGTACGTAGCTGGGTAGAGACGAGTGATCTTGAAATTTGTAAAATGGATGTCCAGGAAGCAGGTATTACAGTTGTAGCAAGGAAATTATAACGAACATGTGCGGTATCACAGGTATTTTTAATCTTGATGGGAGGCCGGTGTCTCCCGTCATTCTCCGAAAAATGACCGATGTCATTGCCCACCGAGGGCCTGATGGAGAAGGTTTTTATATCGACAGTTTTTTGGGGATTGGGCATCGGCGGCTCGCTGTTATTGACCTGTCTCCTGCTGGCCATCAGCCCATGACATCTCATTGTGGAAACTATTCCATTGCCTTCAATGGAGAGGTGTATAATTTTAAGGCACTTCGCAGCGTTTTAGAGGGCAAGGGGCATTGTTTTGTCTCCAGGACAGATACGGAAGTGGTGCTTCATGCCTATATGGAGTGGGGACCGTCTTGCGTTGAGCAGTTTAATGGTATGTTTGCTTTTGTTCTCTGGGATAAGACAAGGCAGAGCCTTTTTCTTGCACGGGATAGATACGGTATTAAGCCTTTGTATTATTCCTTCCAGGGTAATAAATTCCTTTTTGGTTCAGAACAAAAGGCCATCCTTGCCCATGATATTGTCCCTAGAAAGATTAATCTTGAAGCATTGCTAGAGTATTTCACCTTCCAGAATATTTTTACAGACAAAACGCTGCTTAAAGGCATTAAACTTTTTCCTCCTGCATCATGGGCATTGCTGCCCTTGGGAACCAACGAAAGAACCCTGTCATTTCATACCTATTGGGATTATGATTTTTCCGAACCTGAGCCTTCTGATATTCGTACCGAGGAAGAATATGTCGAAGAGTTAGACTTTCTCTTTCGCCAAGCCGTCAAACGGCAGCTTGTGAGTGATGTTGATGTGGGGGCCTATTTGAGCGGTGGGATGGACTCTGCTTCTATTACAGCTATTGCTGCTCAAACCCTGCCCTACATGAAGAGTTTCACCTGCGGCTTTGATCTGCATTCGGCATCGGGGCTGGAACTTGGCTTTGACGAGCGTGAAAAGGCCGAGTTTATGTCCTATCTCTTTAAGACGGAACATTATGAGATGGTTCTCAAGTCAGGAGATATGGAACGGGTTATGCCCCGTTTGGCCTGGCATCTGGAAGAACCACGAGTGGGGCAGAGTTATCCCAATTTTTATGCGGCCCAGCTTGCTGCCAAATTTGTCAAGGTTGTTCTCTCCGGGGCTGGCGGGGACGAACTTTTTGGCGGGTATCCGTGGCGGTACTATAGAGCAGTTTCCTGTACGAATTTCGATGATTATATCGACCAGTACTATGCATATTGGCAGCGGTTAATCCCCAACTCCACACTCAAAAGCCTGTTTCGCCCTGTCTGGAATGAGGTTAAGCATGTCTGGACAAGGGATATATTTAAGTCGGTTTTTCAGAACCGTAATCAGGCACCATGCTCTCCAGAAGAGTATATTAATCATTCTCTTTATTTTGAGGCCAAAACCTTTCTTCACGGACTGCTCATGGTGGAAGATAAACTCTCCAGTGCTCATGGGCTGGAAACCCGCGTTCCCTTTCTGGATAATGAACTTGTGGATTTTGCCATGAAATTGCCGGTTGGTATGAAGCTGAATAATCTGCAAGATGTTGTTCGGATAAATGAAAACGAACCTGGCGACAAACGCAATAAGTATTTTCAGAAAACAAATGATGGCAAAAATGTACTGCGCAATGTTATGAGCCGCTATATTCCAGATCAGATAACCAGCGCAGAGAAACAGGGCTTTTCTGCTCCAGATGCATCCTGGTTTAAGGGGGAAAGTATAGAGTATGTGCGTGGACTTCTCAGTAAAGATGAAGCAATGCTGTTTAATTTTTTGGAGCCAAGAGAAGCACATGCCTTGCTCAATGAGCATATTGATGGAGTACAAAACAGGCGACTTTGTATATGGTCACTGTTAAGTGTTGAAAGTTTTATGCAGCAGGTGTTTAGATGAGTCGAGTAGTTTTTATTGGTGCAAGTTCTTTTGGTTTGAAGAGCCTTGTTACAGCTTCGCAAATTGAGAACTGTGAAATTGTTGGAGCGTTGACCGTGCCTCAAACATTTTCGATTTCTTACCGTCCTGAAGGTGTTGAAAATGTTTTGTACGCAGATGTAAATGCTTTCTGTAAAGAACATGGTATTCCATGTTTTGTCATGAAAGGTGGGATGAACGATCCTGTCTTGTTTGAAGAAATTCGTTCTTTACAGCCTGATTTCTTTCTCGTTGTTGGCTGGTATCATCTGGTGCCTTGTTTGTGGAGAAATTTAGCTCCTGCCTATGGTTTACATGCTTCATTACTGCCTGACTATAGCGGTGGAGCTCCTTTGGTTTGGGCAATTATCAACGGTGAGAGGCATACAGGCATCACTTTTTTCCAGTTTGATGACGGTATCGATAGTGGCCCTATTGTAGCCCAGGAAGCAACGCCTATTTTTGACGAAGATGACATTGCAAGCGTGTATAAGAGAATTGAACAGATAGGTTTGGATCTGCTGCAAGTGAATCTCCCTCGAATTATTGATGGTAGTGTAGAATTTGTATCTCAGAATGAAGAGTTGCGTAGAATTTTTCCCCAACGTTCACCAGAAGATGGGAAAATTGACTGGAGATGGGGCAATACAAAAATCTATAATTTTATTAGAGCGCAGACGAAACCATATCCTGGAGCTTTTACCTTTTGGAAAGGCAAAAAGGTTTCTATCTGGAAGAGCCAGGTGGTGCATGATGTCCAGTGTCAAGCTTCTCAGCCGGGGCAGATTTGTAATATTGCTGGCTCCCTTTTTGTGTTTGCAGGGACGGGATTTTTAGAAATCCTTTCGTTGAGTTATGAAGGTGAGATGATGTCTGGGGTCTGTTTTCTTGGGCGCAATACTGATTGTGTTGCATGGGATGGGGTGTAGGTGGTCATGGAATTTAAGAAAATACAAGATATTTCTTTAGTAAATTGCCCCCCCCCCCGAATAATACAGGATTGTCAGAATGGTCGGATACCATTTTTTTAACCTTTGATGTGGATTGGGCCTGCGATGAAGTTTTTGCGGATACCATTGATTTTGTCGAGCAGGCGGATGTATGTGCAACATGGTTTATAACCAACGATACACCACTTTTGGAGAGATTACGGAGCAACCCAAAGTTTGAGCTGGGCATTCATCCAAACTTTAATAATATCCTTGCCGGGAGTCCTGATTCTATCAATGGAGCAAGAGCAGAGGAAACCATAGACAGACTTTTGGCTATAGTTCCTGAAGCAAAATCGGTACGTAGTCATTCCATGACACAAAGTTCTTTGCTTTTAGCTTTATTTGAAAACAAAGGTTTGTCACACGATTGCAACCATTTTATCCCTCACCAAGTTGATATTGAACTGAGTCCTTGGCTTCATTGGAATGGCCTGATAAAAGTTCCTTATTTTTGGGAAGATGATGTGGCTGCTTTGTATGGTGAGGATTATGCTGAGTTTGGAAAACTTGTTCACCGTAAAGGAATTAAAGTTTTTGATTTTCATCCAATTCATGTGTTTTTGAATACGGAAAAGATGGATCGATACGAGAAATCTCGACCTTATCACCGATCACCTAAAGAGCTTTTAGAGTTTCGGAATAAAGGGAATGGTGCCAGGACGGCTTTGAAAATACTATTAGGGTTATATACAGAAACGTTTTAACTCACCTATACAGTTAAGAATAAAGAGATTTATAAATATGAAAATAGCTATTATAGGGAGGACGGGAACGCTCTATAGGGCCGCTCAACTACTCCTTGAACGAGGCCACAAGCTCGCAGCCGTTATTACGGCTAAGGCAGCACCGGAATATACAAAATCATCTGAAGATTTTAAGTGTCTTGCTCAAGAGTATTCCGTTCCCTTTATGCATACTGCTCGCATTACTGAAGCCTCCCATTTGCTTCAGTCCCTAAGTGCTGATATTGGGGTAAGTATGAATTATCCAGGCATCATCCCTCAGGAAGTAATAGATATTTTTCCTCTTGGTATTTTAAATGCTCATGGAGGTGATCTTCCTCGTTATAGAGGCAATGCTTGTCAGGCATGGGCTATATTAAATGGTGAAGATCGGGTAGGGCTTTGTATTCATAAAATGGTTGGAGGAGAACTGGACAGTGGTGATATTATTGTCAGAGATTATTATACGTTGAGCAAAGAAACTACAGTTACTGAGACATATGCCTGGATGTCTTCCAGAGTCCCTGACCTTTTTGCAGATGCCCTGCATTCCTTGGAGAATGACCCAACATATATACTTGAAAGGCAGTCCAAAAATTTTGAAGATGCTTTGCGGTGCTATCCGCGCAAGCCGGAAGATGGGCGCATAGATTGGGCTCAACCAGCGCAAAATGTTTTGCGCTTGATTAATGCTTCAAACCAACCTTACGCTGGTGCATTTTGCGATTTTGAAGGACAGAAGATGATTATCTGGGATGCTGCGCTAGTCCAGGATGGGGAAAATTTCTGTGCTGTCCCTGGGCAGGTGACTAGGGTCGATAAAAGATACGTTGATGTGGCCTGCGGAGTTGGGAAAGTAAGGATCAATCTGGCTGAAATTGCTGGGAAGAAACTGGCTCCTGATGTGTGGATCAAATCTATCCGTAACCGGTTGGAGTGATTTATTCCTTGGTCATCTCTCATTGTTACAAAAATAAGCATAAACATATTCAGGAACGCTATAAATGAAGAAAATTATACTATCTTTTTTCAACCATCGTCAACTTATTCTGGAAATGGCGAAAAGAGATTTAATAACGCTCAACAAAGGAGCATTTCTGGGGTATATCTGGCTGATTCTTGCTCCGTTGATTCAGACTGGAACCTATGTGGTCATCGTCTCCTTTGTATTTGGCAATCGTCTTGGCAAGGAAATCTCCGGCCCCATGGATTATGCTCTTTACGTACTGGGCGGGATGATACCCTGGCAGATTATCACCAAATCTTTAGGGGAAGCACCAAGTCAGATTCGCAATCGAATGGAACTGGTTAAACAGGTTATCTATCCAATAGAAACTTTGCCTATGACCAGCCTAATTATCAGTTCTTTTGGTGCAATAGTGAGCTACCTGATTTTTTTGGTCTTGAGCCTGTTCAGCGGAAGTCTGAACTGGAGTATCCTTTTACTGCCCATCCCTGTCTTTTTTCTGATCGTTTTTCTTATGGGGATTTCCTGGATTTTTTCCATTGTGGGTATTTTTTTTAAGGATCTCAGGGAGATGGTTACAATTATTTTAGGACTTATGGTTTATTTATCACCAGTTGTGGCCTCGCCAGAAATGGTTGGCGAAAAGATATGGCATTTGATTTTGCTGAACCCTTTATCCCATATCGTTATTTGCTTCCGAAGTGTATACCATATGGAATTTCCTGTAATTAGCTGGGCTATTTTTATTACTATGTCTCTGACTTCATTTATGCTCGGGGCTTGGGTAATCAATAGGACAAAATTGTTAATTAATCAGTACATATAAAAAGTAGAGTTTAGGTCGAGAAGTAGAGAGGAAGGTAGATAGAATGAAAAATTCTTCTTTTTTACCTTATTTTGATGGTCTGTTAGGACTCAAGACATGCGCTCTGCACCATTTTTGTTAACCTTTTTTCTCCTAGAGGAGTCAAATGTCAGATATTGTTATTGAAGTGGAAAATGTTTCTAAGCTTTTTAAGCTTTATCACAACCCGATTACTGGTCCTGTGAAGGAAGTACTTTTTCCATGGCGGCGTGACAAGTACTATGAGTCCTTTTGGGCAGTAAATGATGTAAACATGCAAGTTCAACGCGGTGAGGTGGTGGGGATTGTTGGCCCCAATGGAGCAGGTAAGACCACTCTGCTAAAGATGATTGCCGGGTTGCTCCCCGTGGACAAGGGACGGATCACGGTTCGGGGAAAAATTACTGCGTTATTGGCGTTAGGGGTCGGGGTGCATCCTGAATTTTCCGGCCGGGAAAATATCCTGTATGGAGCAATGCTTTTGGGTATGACCAAACGGGAAGTTTTGAACAAGATGGAAGAAATTATCGAATTTGCAGAACTGGGTGAATTTATCAACCGCCCTTTTCGGACTTATTCATCCGGCATGAAGGCAAGGTTACTTTTTGCTATTTCCATGAGTATTGAACCTGATATTTTGATCGTCGATGAGGCCTTGGCCACAGGTGATTCATATTTTTTGGCAAAGTCAAGAAACAAAATTCTGGAACTTTGTAATAGTGGGGCGACAATTTTGTTTGTGTCTCATAATTTATCGCAGGTATCAGAGCTATGTAGCAGGGCATATTTTATGGCGGAAGGTTCTCTACGACAAGAAGGTTCTTCTCAAAAAGCCATTTATTCCTACAATAATTGGGTGTTCAATCGTGATAAAGAACTCTGTATCCCAAATGATACTGATTTGATTCCAGTAAGCGGGACAAAAAATATTTTGATAGACAAGGTTGCGCTTTGCAACGAGGATGGAGTAGAAAGCAATGGATTCGTTACAGGAAGTACTATGAAAATTAGGTTGCATTGCATAAGTAGGTATGAAGAAGATATCAAGTGTAAACTTTTTATAGGATTTTTAAAGCAGCCAGGAAATAAATTTGTGGGTGAATTATACAGCGATAAAAAATACTATGAAGATGCAATAGCCAAAAATATTAATGAAGAAGTTTTTGTAACTACAAAATCTATAATTGAGATTGAGCTATCTCCATTGCTATTGCTTGGTGGAAATTATTCTCTATGGATATATATGTATAGAGTTGTAGATGATATGGTTTCTGGTACTGAATGCGAGTATAAAAGTGTTGCGCCGTTTGTCGTTAGGCGAAAAAATGATGCGACAATGAAAGATGCTGTTTTTTTTCATCCGTTTAGTTGCAGTAGAGAAAGATTGTAGACATGCTATTGGAGTTTCAATGGTCATGGTCTTCAAAGAACTCATCAATCATACTAATTAAATTATAGTAACATATCTTAAAGGAGTTTTTTTTATGAATAAAATTTGCGTATGTTCATCCTCAATACTCATGAAGTCCTTTCGTGAAAAGTTAGGTGATAAGTCTCCCTATACCTTTTTTGAGGTATTAGACGATCGCATAATTCAGCACGGTAATAATTCGTCTTATTTGCTTAATAAGTCTAAAAAGATATTTAAAAAATGTAATTGTAACAATATTATTTTTATTTTTGATGTGTCGGTGACTTTAGATAATATATATAATAGTATTTCTGTGGTAAACAAAATGCATTTAATTCGTTACGATATTGTTCCTGGTATACATCAGCAATTTATTTCAAAACACCCCGTCGCCATAGTTTTTTCTTCACGTATGTTAGAACATAAATCTATGCATAAAAACGTATTTTTTGAAAATCTTAAGGCTCGTATTCCAAATAATATTAAAAATATTATAAGGCCTGCCTATCATTTTTTCATAGAAAAAAATAAGTCAAAATGTGATGATAATGATGGTTCTGAGCCAAAATTGATAGCTACTGAGAACTCTGTCTCCTTTTATAAGTCGAAAACAGGGTTATCTGATACGGAAATTTATGTAGACTTAGGAGATCGCCAGCAAATTGAAAAACAATTTGTTGATGAAGTGAATAAAAATTGGCCATATCCACGTACAATTATGGTTGCTCTTTCAAATTCTTGCAATTATAGTTGTGTTATGTGCCCATATCACTCAAAAAAACTTAAAATTCACCATAAAAGTAATTATTTTGATGAAAAAAAATATATGAGTACCGATCTTCTTGAGAAGCTTTGTCGGGAGATTAAAAATGAAAAAATTAATTTTCATTTTGGTGAATTTGATGAGCCTGCTATGCACCCAAAGATAGGAGAGGCAGTAAAAATCATATCTGATAACGGGAAAAATTCTGTACATATTACATCAAATGGCTCTTTATGGACAGAAAAATTAGCGGAAAAAATTATAGAAAATGGCCTTACAAGTGTATCCTTTAGCGTTGATGCACTTTCACCCAAAGTCTATAAAGAGATACGAGGCGGCAATGTTCTCAGAACGACCCAAAACATAATAAAATTTTTGGAATTAAAAGAAAAAATAAATCCTAAGATTAGTGTGAATTTGTGTATCATTAATCAGGGAAACGCAAAAGATGAGGTGTATGAGTTTAAAGAGTTTTGGAAGAATCAAGGGGTTACGAGTGTCTCTTTGTATGGTCTTTTCGAACTAGTTGATACAGATAATTATATTTTTGATGTAAAAAATAAATATTACAATGAGGATAAGAGAACGCCCTGTTCCGCTCTGTGGGATCAGTGTTTTATATATCCTGGGGGGGAGATTTCTTTATGTTGTACGACTTTAACAGCTGTTCCTCGGATCGGAGTTGTTTCAATGGGAAATTTGTACAATGAGACATTAAAATCAATATGGACTGGTAAAAAGTATAGTAATATAAGAACCAACCTTATTCGAGGTAATTACGATAAATATAGTTTTTGTAAAAAATGTTCACATTGGTCAGCAACATATCAATACGAAAAAAAATATCCAGATGGAACAAAAAATATTTACAATGAGAATGAATCTTTTTTCTTTTTCAAACATTAAAAAGCACTAAGGAGTACCATGAAAATAACATCGTCAAATAATTTTTTAAATTTTGGATATATACCAAGCGACAATGTAATCCATGATATTCGTGGTAAACTATTTGGCCACATTAATCTATTTAAACGCCTTCAGGCAAAGGATATCTTTAAGGCTCTTGACATTCAATCTGAAGATTGCGTCCTCGATTTTGGCTGTGGAATGGGATTCTATACCATAGAAATGGCAAAGCTTGCTAAAGAGGCTATTGGTATTGATATCAACCCATATATAACCACAATTAAAATTCCTGCTGAACTTGAAGGACGATTGCGTTACGTTCAAGTATCCGGGGATGATTTGCCATTTCCTGATAATTATTTTGATAGGGTGCTCGCGAGCGAAATTCTTCCTATGATGCAGGATCCAAACAATTTTTTGAGAGAGATTAAACGCGTTTTGAAGCCTGGTGGTCGTTTGGTGATTGTGAATGGGGCGGGGCACCCAGCGATAGAGGATGCCTATCAAAAACAGAGTTGTTTGTTTCGCTTTTTGAAAAGAAAATATCCTGAAAGGTTTCCGAAAAATTATGCAAAATACGAAGAAATTCTTCAAAAATCTTTTGGAACAAGTCAGTCGCGTTTTCTCAAGAAAGAAGATATTACTGAATTGGTAAAACATAATGGATTGCGTAATCCTGTATTTACCTCTTCTCCTGGTTATATGGCCGGGGCATATTTTTCATGGGCACAATTTATTTTGTACCTTAGAAAAGGACGAACACTATCACAGCACGGTTTTCTTTTTAATTTTTATCTGTTCAGTTTTCTTAGGATGTTTGAAAAAAAAACGTATAGTGCGGGGCTTATTTGTGTTTGTGAAAATTAGAAGAGTTCTTCGAGCTAGTTTAACTCGCATTTTTTCAGAAAGATTTGATATCTATTCTAATAGGCATTTTTATCAAAATGCATCGTATCCAATAGCCATTTATAAACAACTACTAGATGCAGTTAGGAAAATGGATTCTTGTGCGTTTGAGGATTTTTCTTCGAGCAAAATTATTGAGGATAAAATTACTGTTTTTTTTCGCCACGATATCGATACAATTAACTGCTTAAAAAATATGCCGCTTCTTCTTGATATTGATATTCAAGAAAAGGTCGCGAGTCCTTGCTTTCTCAGGGTTGATGAGGAAGAGTATTCACTTTACGATGCAAATAAATTAGTCCAAAAATATGTTGAGCGTGGTGTAGAGTTCGGGCTGCATACAGTCTGCTATATCGATGACAACTACCTAAAAGCATTTGAGGATGAAACCAATAAATTTATCAATGCGTTTGGCTTTCAGCCAAAAACTTTTACAGTTCATGGCCTTGGCCAGTACCGATCTGATGTCCGTGCGCAATTTTATTCTGACATTTCGACCAGACTGAATGAATTTGGATACGAATTCTCCGATTGTTGCGCAAACTTAAGAACATACCATTATGTCATTGAAGATTGTCATTGGAATGCAAAAAATCAATGCCGCTTTATCTATGATGACTTTAAAAAATTGCCCAGGAATATTAAGCGAGGGATGAATGTGCTGATTTTGACACATCCCTGTTATTGGAAGGAATAGTGGTTGAATATGGATAATATGAGCCTTTTTTTTATACTGACAATGTGCTTTTTTATCCGTGCTTTGCCGCGATTATTATGCCCCAATGCCATTGCCAGCGATACCTTTTTTCATCTCTACCGGGCACAAACCATTCGGGATGCGGGATTTCGACTAACAAAAAAACTGCCCAGGGTCATCCTGCCGCATGAAAACACCTATCCATTTCTGTATCATTATCTTCTTGCCTTCTTCCCAGGAGATACCAGACTGTGGGCAGAACGGCTCACTGGTGCTTTTTTTGATACATGTAATGCCCTGCTTATATACGGATTTACTTGTTGGCTCATTGGGCAAAATTTTTCTGGAGGAGAGTATGCAGAAATCCCACTGATGGTTACTACGCTCTATGCATTGTCTCCAGCCCTGCTACGCATCGGTTCAGGCCCCAGGGCATACAATGGCAGCCCCCGCATTATGGGGCAGACACTGTACCTGATTCATATTTTTTCAGCGATTATTTTTCTGGAGACCGGAGGGTATTGGTTTGCGTCCTTTAGTGTGATTGCCGGGGCACTGCTTATAATTACTGCTAAATTTGCAGTTCAGGTGTTGATATTTTTTGGCCTGTTTTTAGTCTTTGTCGCACCTGTTTATTTTTTTATTATCATTTTTTCATTCCTGGCTTCTATTGTGCTCACTGCTGGTAGGTCGCTTTTCGTTCTTAAAGGGCAAATAAATCACTCTCTAAATTATGTTAAACATGTACAGAAAATTTTTCTGCATCCGCATGTGCGAAGTCTCAAGGACTACCTGAGAACCTGTGCCATGGTCATGTATTATGCTCTTACGTTTAAATTTAAAAGAGCTGCAGATATTTTTTTTACAGATAATTATCCTTTACACTTGCTGATTTTTACTTTTCCACAATTTATTCTTTGTGGTTTTATTCTATTTTGCCAATGTGTTCCATATTTTTCGGGTCATTTCTTTATTATGGCTTGGACTATTGCAGGTATGTTCTTGTTTTTGTTCACGAAATTACGTCCAATAATGTTTCTTGGAGAAGGCGAACGCTATCTTGAATATGCAATATACCCTTCTTTTTTTCTTGTAACTTTATGTTTTTACAATGGGTATATGTTTATTTTTTGGTTGTGGCTGTTTTTTTGTTTCTTGTCTTCGATGTATTACATTAAAGATTACTGTAAAATTTATAGAGTACTGGATGAATTTTTCGATGGAAAAAAAGTAGCCTTTAATCAATTGTCAAAAGATAGATCAGCAGTAATCTGGCCGATAGGGTCACATCATTTTGAAGCTTTGTTTTTAGCTGATGACAACCACTCCATTTTGACACATGGAGTCAATATAGATGGGAAGGTGCTTTCAAATGAAGAATTTATGCTCGTTTATGGAAAATATCCCTATCCATCATCTGACTGGGACAAAATAATAACTACATATAATGTTTCGTATATTTTTAGTAGTCCATCGGCATTTGATTACTATATGGATAACATTGCCGAGTCTCCAGATGTGCTGAGAAAACGTCTGATTGCATTGGAGAAGAATGAATCGTTCGTCTTGTATCAGATCATGGATGCAGTAACAGGATAAAATGATGAAAATTTGTTTTCTTGTCCCCAACGCATATAGTCTCTTTAATGCCAGAACCCGTTACCCTTTTGGAGGATCAGAGGTTCGTGCCTGGTTACTGGGTAAGGGGTTGTCCGAACTTCCTGGATATGAAGTTTGTTTTACTACGTTTGACCATGGCCAATCGGAAGTGGAAAAGTTTGGTAATGTTTTGGTGTATAAGGACGTATATTTTGGGGCTAAGCAGGCCACCAGTAATCAAGTCAATAGCGTGCTTTCCAGAGGAAGCAGACAGGTATTACGCCTGCTCGGCAGGATCAAAAATGATTTACGCCCCTCAAACAGCCTCAATTTTGAAGGTCGCCGATTACCTTTACATAAATTCAAGACCTATCTTGAGATTGACGCAGATGTATATTGTGTATTTGGGGCGGCCAATTATTCTGCTGAGTTGATTTTTTTTGCCAAGCAATTTGGAAAAAAAATAATTTTATTTTCGGGAAGTGATGCCGATTTTTCTAGTAATTATCTACTTAAACCTGATAAGACAAATGAGTATGGGAGCTTAAACAAGCTTTGTGCATACAGTATTAGAAATGCGGATTTTATCGTTACTCAGTCCGATGGCCAGGAGCGGCTCTTGCAAGAACGATTTCAACGAGATTCCACTATAACAATCAAAAATCCTATTGACTTGGAAGTATCAAGTGTTTCCCCTATCGTTCCTGGTGGGAAGAATATCTTCCTTTGGCTCGGGAAGTCGGATCACATAAAGCAGCCTGATATTCTGCTTGCTGTGGCTAGGTTAGTCCCTGAAGCACACTTTATAATGATCATGAATCGTTCCAATAACGATGTTTATGATCATATCCAACAAGCAAAACCTGTTAATGTAGAGATCCTTGAATATGTACCTTTTCGAGAGATTGATCTTTATTTTGCAAAGGCCAGAGCTTTGATTAATACCTCGAAATTTGAGGGATTTCCAAACACTTTTCTTCAAGCAGGCAAACATTTCTGTCCAGTACTTTCACTCAATGTGGATCCTGATGGTTTTTTCTCGCGCCATGGGTGCGGGTTTTTCGTTGATGGTGATATTGAGTCAATGGCTGCGATCGTATCTAAAATGTTGTGTGATGACGATACTTACTCGCATTGGGCGAGTAATATTCATTCATTTGTACAGAAGAACCATCGATTAGGAGATAAAGTTCATCAGTTGGATAAATTTTTAAAGAAGGAGGTTATTTTATGAGTCATGACTTGGAAAAAATTATCAAATGTGCGGAATAGCTGGCATCCTATCCATCAATGCACCGCCACCGCAACGAGATAGCCTGGAGGTAATGAACCGTGCCATGATCCACCGAGGACCGGATGGGCAGGGTGTCTCTATCAATGGCAATGTGGGGCTGGCACATTGCCGATTGGCCATTATCGACCCGGCAGAGGGGCAGCAACCTTTTGTGGATGATGATACTGGACTGGCCATCACCTATAACGGAGAGGTTTACAACTATCTGGAGATTCGTCATCTGCTGGAGAGAAGATATCGGTTGCGCACTCAGTCGGATACTGAAGTGGTGGTCAAAGCTTTTGATTGCTGGGGAATTGAGTGTCTGGATCGATTCAGAGGCATGTTCGCTTTTGCAGTACATGACAGACGAAACAGACAAGTTTTTCTTGTGCGGGATAGATTAGGTATTAAACCACTTTTCTATTGCCAGAATGAAGGGCGGTTTATGTTTGCATCTGAGCTATCAGCCTTGGTTGCGGTTGCAGGATCATTGGAAATTGATCCCACCTCGGTGGCTGAATATTTTCGTTGGCAGTATGTGCCAACGCCAAAATCCATTTACAAGGGGGTTCATAAACTTGAACCAGGGCATTTTCTACGCATAGATTTGGTGACGGGAACCATTGAAAAGCACTGCTATTGGTCGCTTCGATGTGCTCCAGTGTCTGCTCCAGAATCCCAATTATTGGAGGAACTTAATGCCCTGTTACAGGATATTGTAAAAATTTATACCCGCAGTGATGTCCCTTTCGGGGCATTTTTGAGCGGGGGGGTGGATAGCAGTCTGATTACAGCCTTGATGAGCCGTCAACTCTCCTCCTCCGTAAAGACTTTTTCCATTGGATTTCAAGAAAAAACGCATTCAGAGCTGCCTTTTGCCCGAGAGGCAGCAGAAGTTATAGGAAGCGATCATTTTGATGAGGTGCTTATGCCGAGTGATGCATCTGCACTTCTTGGTTCTATCGCCAGTCATTTCGGTGAACCCTTTGCGGATAGTTCGGCAGTGCCCACCTGGCTGGTTTCCGAGCTGGCCGCAGACAAGGTTAAGATGGTTTTGTCCGGTGATGGAGGTGACGAGCTTTTTGGCGGTTACTGGAGTTATGTGCGTACCTTTCAGGACATGCAGCGTTGTGTTCCGCCTCGGTTGCGACAAATCTTGAAACCACTAACCGGTATGCTTGCAGATGTCAGAGGGGTGGGACGTTTCGCTGATTTATTTATCCCTCCGCTGGACAAGCATCTTGCTCAACGGGACATTTTTTTACGCAAAGAACTGCGTACACTCTTGATCCATCACTTTGATACGGAATGGCCATGGCGAAACGTTTTGAATCAAATACCAAAGGCTCTAGATGACGTGGCCCGTTTCCAGTATCTTGATCTGAAAACATACTTGGTGGACGATATTTTGACCAAGGTTGACCGCATGAGCATGGCCCATTCCTTGGAAGTTCGGGTTCCGTTACTGGATCATAAATTGGTAGAATTTGCACTGACTCTTCCCCTTGAAGCTCGGCTTGCCAGGCGTAATGGTCAGGTACGAACCAAGCATCTGCTCAAGTGTAGTGCAGAGAGATTTTTTTCAACAAATTTTCTGAATCGTCCTAAAATGGGGTTTGGTATTCCTATCGTTCAGTGGTGCCAAAATGAACTGAAGGAACGAATTATGGACGGGTATGTGAGCCCGACAGCCTCCGTTTTTGACTGGTTGGATTTCAGGGCGGTTCATCAGGTACTTAAACAGTTTTATTCTGGCCATATAGGGCTGGTAGCCCATGTTTGGGCATTGCTGATGTTTTCCATCTGGCTTGAAAAAAGTGAGCCAAGCCATGATTAAGACTATTTTACGAAAAATTTGGGGCTTCATCTACCACTGCACCATTGCGATATTTCGTCCGTTCAATCTGGCTTTGATTCAGTTGCGTGGTGGGAATATGACTCCGAATTCCGTGCTACATATTTCCTATATGGTGCATGTGCCATGGCATACCACCAGAATATTGCGGTCCATCGGGATGCAGGCCGACTATCTCGCCAATAGTACAAGTCTAGTTTGGAACAGGTGTGATTTCCAGTCCCCCTCTTCAAAAATTCCTGTGATACAAGCATTACTGGAGTTTATATTGTTTTGGCGGGTGGTTGCGCGTTATCAGGCTGTGCATCTTCATTTTGCTCACACCATGTCTCGTTCGGGCTGGGAATTGCCAATTTTGAAAAAGATGGGTCGGACGATCGTAATACACTATAGAGGGTGTGAGATTAGGGATTACCACAAAAATATGCGCCTTTATCCTGACATGAACATCTGTCAGGACTGTGACTATGATCATTGTTGTGTATCTGAGGCAAACAAGAAGCGGATTGGGTACGTATCGTCCTTTGGCGATGTTTTTTTAGTGACTACACCGGACCTTAAGGATTTTGTCCCAGAGGCGCTACACATGCCTTTTTTCTGCCCAGAAAATATTTCTGAATTTAAAACGGATAAAATTTTGAGATATCCGCATCGACCCTTGCACGTCCTTCACTGGACCAATCATCCTGGCATTGAGGGTACCGAGCATATCAAGGCTGTTATTGAATCGTTGAAAAAAAAGGGATATTCTCTGGAGTTTATTTTCCTCAAGGGAGTGAGCTATGACACCGTAATACAGGAAATTCCAAAAGCGGATTTGGTCATCGGCAAGATGAAAATGGGGTATTATGCTAATTCCCAAATTGAGGCCATGGCCTGTGGCGTACCAACTATTACATGGGTCAGGCCGGAATTTATGACTGAAGAATTACGGAACTCCGGCTTCATCTTTTCTCACCTTACGGAACTGGAACAGACCTTACAATATTTTTTGGATAACCCAGATGCTCTGGAGCAAAAAAGGGATATTGCCCGGAAATCCATTCTGCGGCTTCATGATAATGATAAATTAGCCAAGCAATATAAAAGTATTTACGAGGAGTTTGCATAAAAGTTTTAATCGTTGGTGTTGGCGGTCTTGTGGCCCTTCTCACCTTCTTTTTGCCCTCAAGGATATCTGGGATGTTCATGCTACGATCCATAGAGTGGACTATCTGATTTGATTGAAGCGACCTGAGCCTAAAAGGTCTTTTTCGAAAGAGATCGTGCTATTAATATTGCTTGTTTTTTCTGAAAAGAGGAGTAGCTTCGTGGAAAAGATTCTTATATTTGGTGCATCCGGGCTTGTAGGGAGTTATTTAGTACCTATCTTGAAAGAATCATATAGCGTGGCGACTGTAGGCCGCCGAAGCACCAGTATTTACTCCGTTGATTTAGAGAGAGAATGGGCTTGGGAGCAGCTACCTAAGCGTATCGAAAAAGTTATTTATTTGGCACAATCGGAAAAATTTCGTGAATTTCCAGAAGCTGCCGAAGATGTTTTTCGTGTAAATACTTTTAGTTTATTAAAGGCATTGGACTATGCAAGAAGTGCTCAAGCGAAGACCTTTGTCTATGCTTCTTCTGGTGGAGTGTATGGTAACTCAGGAGAAGTATTTAAGGAGGATGCTCCACTATGCCCTCATGGGACGCTGGGATTTTATCTGGGGACAAAAATGTGCGGCGAAATTCTGGCAGAGAATTATGCGCCATTTATGAACGTAGTGATTTTACGTCCGTTTTTTGTTTACGGCCCTGGACAACGTAAGGATATGTTGATTCCTCGTCTTGTGGAGCGAGTTCAAAAGGAACAGCCGATTCAGCTTGTTGGAGAGAACGGTCTGCAAATTACTCCAACCTATGTAGAAGACGCTGCCCGTGCTGTTGTAGGGGCTTTGGACATGAATTCAAGCTGCAAAATCAATATCCGGGGGCCGGAAGTTCTTTCCATGCGTCAAATTGGCGAACATATTGGGCTGGCTCTTGATAAAAAAACATGCTTTGAGCAAATGGCTGGAGAGGCACCGGGAAAACTTGTTGGCAGTATAGAAAAAATGAAAAATTTGTTGTGGAAACCGAGGATACCTTTTTCTGAAGGCATCAGGATGTATGTTAATTCTCTAGTGGCAAACGACTAAACAAAGTGCCCTTTACACAACGGGGGATTTTGGCTGTGGAGGGATGCGTTGCTCACTCTTAACTTGTTGTATTTTAAGATGATATTGGTATTGGTAGCTCCAAAAAATGATCAGGGGCCAATAGTATGAAAATTATCCACCTTCCAACTAGCGTGGGAGGTAATTCTTGGGGACTGGCTGAAGGGGAGCGGCGAATTGGTTTAGAGAGTACTGTTTTGGTATGTGGTGGCAATTATATTAAATATAAGGCCGATGATGTTATTCTTTTTCCAGAGAATGGAATATGGAGGAAACCCGTATCATTTTTTAGATGTTTAAGAAAATTTTTGGAAATAAGAAATAACTTTGATGTGTTTCACTTTAATTTTGGCTCATCTCTGCTAGATTTTCCAAAATATGGATTATACGCAGCAGATATTCCCTTTTATCCAAAAGAGGCAAAACTTTTTGTTACCTATAATGGTTGTGATGCACGGCAAAAATTTCCAACAATGGAAAGGGTAAAAATTTCTCCTTGCCATGAAGAAATGTGTTATGATGGAATATGTAATTCCGGTAAAATGGATAAAATACGAAAAAAAAAGATAAGGAAATTTTCACGTTATGTTTCTCATATATTTGCCTTAAATCCTGATCTCTTATGGTTTTTGCCGGAGGATAAGGCATCGTTTTTGCCATATACAACGTCAGGTTGGTTTGATTTTTCTGAATCAAATTTGGTGGCAAAAAATAAGGTATTAAATATTGTACATGCTCCAACCAATAGAACCTGTAAAGGCTCCGGTATAATTTTAAAAACTCTTCAATATTTGCAACGTGTTTTTAAGGGGGATATAAATATTATTCTCGTTGAAAATATGAGTCATGAAGAAGCAATGAAGATGTATCAAAAGGCAGATTTGGTTGTTGATCAGATTCTTGCCGGTTGGTACGGTGGGTTTGCCGTAGAGGTTATGAAAATGGGTAAACCTGTGGCTGTTTATATTAGAGAGGAAGATTTACATTTTATCCCAGATGAGATGGCTAAAGATATAGAAGAGGCCTTTATAAAGATAACTAAGTATAATATTTTTGAAGTCCTCTCTCAATTTATAGAAAATAGATTAATGTTACAGGAAAAAGGAAAAAATGCACTGGAATATGTGTTGAAGTGGCATGATCCTGAAAAAATAGCATTGAAAGTAAAAGACTATTATGATTCCTGAGCGGGATTGAGAGGGATGGTATGTGCGGTATATGTGGCCTTGTAGGCTGTGATAACAATAATACGTTGTACTCCAAGAATATATCTTCCATGGCATCACTTCTCCGACACCGGGGGCCAGATGACGAGGGTTATATCGCTATCTCGACACGTTCCCGCGAAGTAACTCCTCTTTCTGGAAATGATTCTCAAATACAGCATCCCCGTATCGAGCAGTTTACAGGTGAGGCCGATGTCTATCTTGCCCATCGCCGGCTATCCATTCTTGATCTTTCTTCTGCTGGGCATCAACCTATGAGTTATGACCACGGGCATCTCTGGGTGGTTTATAATGGTGAGTTATATAATCATGCAGAGCTTCGGCGTGAATTACAAAGTTTGGGACATCATTTCCGTACACGGACAGACACCGAGGTGTTGCTGGCTGCTTATAGCCAATGGGGAGAAGAATGTCTGGATCGATTTGACGGGATGTGGGCCTTTGTCTTGTATGACAAGAGACGGAACATCCTTTTTGGCTCCAGAGATCGTTTTGGCGTGAAGCCTTTATATATTTTCCGTAAGGATACGTTTTTTGCCTTTGCATCGGAGATCAAAGCGTTTTACCCTCTGCCTGACTTCAAGCGAGCAGTTAATGAAGAAGCGGTTTTTGATTATCTTGCCTTTGGGTGTGAGCGTTGGGATGACGGGTCCACTTTTTTCAGCGAAGTTGAGGAAATCTCTGCTTCCGGGGCGTTTCGGTTTGATCTTGCAACTAAGCAGTTTCATCTTTTTTCTTACTATACATTACCTTACAACGACGGCTCCCACTGGGAATCTTTTGATGAGAAAAAAGCTGTTGAACATGTGGAGAATATTCGTGAGCTTCTTTTCAGGTCGGTGCGCCAACATCTTGCTGCTGATGTCCCTGTGGGAACCTGTCTTTCCGGTGGCATAGATAGTTCCTCTCTTGTAGGAATAGTAGCAGCTATTTTGGGCCAGGAAACATTAACGCAAGTGGGGCTGCATCCCAAAGCCTTTACTGCATGTTATGACGATCCCCGGATAGATGAAAGTATTTGGGCAAAATGTGTTGCAGAAAACAGCAAAGCCGATTGGTATAAGGTGTATCCACAGGGAGATGAGTTGCTCAGAGACCTGGAAGACCTTGTTTATGTGCAGGACTTTCCTTTTGGTTCTACAAGTATTTATGCTCAGTATCGGGTCATGAAGCTGGCCAGGGAATCCGGGGTGACTGTTCTTTTGGACGGGCAAGGAGGTGATGAGCTTTTTACCGGCTATACGCCATACTATCCTCCTTTTTTTACGGAGATGTTAAGACATGGAGCCTGGACTAGTCTTGCAAGAGAATGGTCTGGTCTTTCCAATTCCCCCATGGGACGCAAGGAGGTTGCCGTAGGAATCTGTAAAAACATGGTCAAAGGGTTTTGCCCTTCTGGATTAAAAAAAGCATTATGGGATCAACGCAACCCTCTTATAGAGTACCTTCTCCCTTCGTTTCGGACTAAGCAGTATAATTGTTCCATTGAACATTACATGGCTTCTTGTCCCAATATATTCTCGTTAACTCGGATGCTTCACGATCTCATGTCTGGCTTCTTGCAGATGCTTTTACGGTATGAAGACAGAAATTCCATGAGATTTCACATTGAATCTCGTACGCCTTTTGCCGATGACAGGCAACTTATAGAAGCAGTGTTTGCCATGTCTTCAGTGTATAAAATTCACAATGGATACAGCAAATGGTTACTTCGAGAAGCAGCAAAGCCAATTTTACCAAAACAGATATATCATAGGGTCGATAAAATTGGCTTTGCTACCCCAGAATATCAGTGGTTGTTCCCTCATAGGGAAAAATTTAAGAAGCTTCTTATTGACTACGCAGGGGAATATATTGATGGTGCAAAACTGCAGCAATCCTGGGATGAATTTTTGAAACGTCAGCCTGCAACGGGCGTTACTCCTCTTTGGCGCTTTGTCAATTTGGTTATGTGGATGAAAATGATCTCTCGGTCTGGATGTGGGAATTTGTCTTCAAAAGAATAAAGACGAGACGTTCTTGCCCACGGAACACACGGAAAGACACGGAAAAAATCTTGAGTTATGGTAAAATTTTATGAAAATTCTCACCATTGTAGGGGCTCGTCCCCAATTCATTAAGGCCGCTATGGTTAGTCGGGCAATGATAGCTTATAACCAAAATGCAGACATCAAGCCTCATGAACAAATTACAGAAGTCATTCTTCATACCGGTCAGCACTATGATGACAATATGAGCCGGATTTTTTTTGATCAACTAGGTATTCCCAAGCCAGCATATAATTTACAAGTGGGGTCTGGCTCTCATGGGGAGACTACCGGGAGGATGCTGGCCGGGATTGAAAAGATTATCGTGGAAGAAAGGCCTGATTGGGTGCTGGTCTATGGTGATACCAATTCGACCCTTGCGGGAGCCTTGGCAGCCTGCAAACTTCATATTCCCGTGGCCCATGTGGAAGCTGGTTTGCGTTCATACAATAAACGCATGCCCGAAGAGATTAATCGTGTTCTTACAGACCATGTTTCCACTTTGCTATTTTGTCCCACAAAGGTTGCTGTAGCTAATTTGGCCAAGGAAGGCATTACCGAAAATGTTCATCAGGTCGGCGATGTTATGTATGACGCTGCCCTGATGTTTGGGGAATTGGCAGACAAGGAATCTGATATTATTGAACGATTGCTGCTCAAGAAAAAATCCTATTATCTTGCAACCGTACATAGGGCGGAAAATACAGATAATCCACAACGGTTGAAAAATATTTTTGCAGCATTTTGCGAGATAGCCACAAAAGATTGTCCTATTATTCTTCCGCTTCATCCCAGAACGCGAGGGATTCTTGTACAACATGGCCTTATCTCGAAAAAAGATAGCTTATCCGATGAGATATATTATCCCTTGAAGTGTTCCAATCCTTATGTGAAAATGATTGTTCCTGTATCTTTTTTGGATATGGTTATGCTGGAAAAATGTGCGAAAGTTATACTGACTGACTCTGGTGGTGTTCAAAAGGAAGCGTATTTTCATAAGGTTCCATGTGTGACCTTACGGGATGAAACAGAGTGGGTGGAGACGGTTGAAACAGGAGCCAATATGCTTGTGGGGGCTGATAGGAAGAATATTATACAAACCATAAAAGAATATATGCTAGATGAAAAGATATTCGTAGACCATACGATTTATGGTGATGGAAATTGTGGAGAAAAGATCATTTTTTATAGTATGAATAAAAAATAGTGTTTGTTCGGTTAAGGGTTTAGGATGAATATTATATTTTATGTTCCTTTTGAGCTGGATCACAATGCCCAGTCGGCCAGTGGGATTCGTCCTATACGCATGCTACAAGCCTTTCAAAACCTAGGTTGCAAGGTGTCTGTCATCTCTGGTAGTTCACAGCAAAGAATAAAAAAAATACAACAAGTTAAAAAGGATATAAAAAAAGGCAAAAAAATAGCATTTGTATATTCTGAAAGTTCAACAATGCCCACAGCATTAACAAATAAAAATCATTTGCCTCTTTTTCCTTTTTTAGAATTTTCGTTTTTCGAATTCTGTAAGAGTAAAAAAATACCAATTGCATTATTTTACAGGGATATTTATTGGAAATTTCCTGAATATAAAAAAAATTTGGGCCTTTTTAAATCGGCAATATGCACTTTTTTTTATCGGTTTGATCTTGTTGTCTACAGCAAATTTATAGATATTTTGTATTTACCATCATTAGAGATGGCA
>PDWI01003484.1_pt1 | contig 22164 bp, 18 predicted proteins | sample 1430891 | NCBI WGS metagenome assembly PDWI01 (sample SAMN01162508, study PRJNA174530) | Oral metagenome, whole genome shotgun sequencing project. | biome: Marine environment; feature: Marine mammal; material: Swab sample of the gingival sulcus; isolation source: swab sample of gingival sulcus... | reverse complement strand
GAAATAATAACTACTACTACAGTAATGGTCTTAATACCCCCTGCTGTACCTGCTGGAGAACCACCGATAAACATAAATAGTATGGAAACAAACTTAGATGCCTCTGTCATATTGGCTAAATCCATGGTATTAAATCCTGCTGTTCTGGTAGTTACTGACTGGAATAATGAACCCCAAATCTTAGCACCCAAGCCCTGTGAACCTAGGGTAGCTGGATTCCATGTCTCTGTAGCTAAAAAGAATATAAAACCTAGTAGAATCAGACCTGTGGTACTCACATAAACCAACTTGGTATGAAGGGATAAATTAGTCCAAAACGCCTTAAAGTTCCAACTGTTTTCCTTGGACTTCTTAGTCACCTTTATGGTATCTATCCATACAGAGAATCCTAGACCACCTAAGATAATAAGCAACATTATAGTTATGTTGACTATCGGGTCAGATACGTAATTCATCAAACTGTTATCTCCTAGTATGTCAAATCCTGCATTACAAAAAGCTGAGATAGAATGGAATATACCATACAAAATACCCTTTGCACCGTATTGGGGCACGAATTTAAGCGAAAGAAGTACCGCTCCTGACCCCTCTATTATAAGCGTTCCAAAGATAATATTTCTAATCAATTTAACCATACCAGAAAGCTCTGATTGGTTTAAGGCTTCTTGTATAACCAGCCTATCCTTTAAGCCTATCTTCTTACCTAAAATCATAAAAATAGTCGTAGCTACTGTCATAATACCTAGACCACCCATCTGTATGAGGATTATAATAACCGTCTTACCAAAGGCAGTCCAATGGGCAGCTGTATTTACTACTACCAAGCCTGTAACACAGACAGCACTGGTAGCTGTAAAAAGCGCATCTATGAAGCTGGTACTTCCCTCCTTAGAAGATATGGGAAGCAACAATAAGATAGTACCCACTACTATCAGCAATAGAAAACCTAGCACCAAGACCTGGGTAGGTTGTAAATTTTCATCAATTAATTTTTTAAACTTTTTCATAACAAAAGAAATTATAGACCTTTTGCTCAGTAAAATCAAGCAAAAAGCCTATATTGTCATTTTCCAGTATAGATATTTCCTAGTATTTTATTTGTCTAGACCATATATATTCCCAAGCAATTCATCTTCTACATAGATGTTACCAGTTAACTTATCCACACTTATAATATTAACTTTCTCAGAAGCTAGGTATGAAAAGATATAAAACTCCCCTTCTTCTCCTTCAAAGGTATATACCTTACCTTCTTCATTCCCTAGTCTCTTGTCATAGTCTAACAGGAGACTTAAAACTTCTTCTGGAGATGGAGCTTCAGCCATATATGAAGAGAAAGGCTTAGCTAATTCAGGCTCTTCACTAGCTACCCCCTCTTCTAAACTCACTTCAAATTTAGGAGCAGATTCTAGGAATTCTTCCTTCGCATCTTCTTTGGCATCAGCTAAATTAGCATTGCTCATAGCTTCGTCAACAGACTTTTCATCAGTCACTTCATCAGTTCCATAATCAGCGTCTGACTTGTCAAGACTTCCTTCAAGTTCAACAGCTAGCTCAACAATCTCTTCTCTTTTAACAGCCTCTTCCAAGCCATCTTTAGCTATTTCCACACTTTCTTCAGTTAACTTTTTGCCATCCATAGCCATTTCCGCACTTTCTTCAGTTAGCTCTTTAGCATCCATAGCCATTTCAATACCTTCTTCAGAAGCGACTACATCCTCAGCCCTATCTTCTTTTACAGCAGCTTGCTTGCTAACGACCTTGGGTTCAGATTTCATACCAAAGTCTCCCACTACAGGTTCCATATAATTATAGGAGTCCTTAAAAGCGTAATCATATACAGCATAAGATACCGCAAAGATAAGAAACATAGCTGCTATAGCACCAAACTTCTTGTACTTGATAAGAGGTGAAACATAGGCAGGCTTTGCTATTTGAGCATCACTTTTAACAGGCTTAGTATCCTTGGTCGGCCTTTTAACAATCTTAGTATTCCTAGACTTTTCCTCCTTTTTTCCCAAAGCTATACTCTTCATCAAATCTCCATGGAATTCCTTTGGTAATTCAGTATTTTGAACTTCAGCAAAAGACCTTTCCACCCTCTCAAAAAGTACATATGCATCCTTGCAGGCCTCACAGAATTCAATATGCTCACGCATCTCATCACTAAGGGTAGTCATAGGCTTATCATCTATTAAATTTTTTTCAATTAATTCATCAAATTTTTTACAATTCATTTTATACCTTCTATAATATTAGACGATAAGATTAGTCCTTTTGTTTCACATCTTTTAAAATAAGTTCTTTTAATTTCTTCTTAGCCCTAAATATCCTAGACTTAACTGTTCCCATCTTCATATCAAAGACCTTGGATAATTCCTCATAGGAAAGACCATCCATCTCTCTGAATATAAGCATGGATCTATCTGGCTCCCCAAGTCTATCTAAGTAATATCTCACGAAGTCCACATTTTCTTTTTCTATAATTTCTTCAATAGGTTCTGGAGCATCATCAGGAAAAACAAGCAAGTTCTCATCACCTATCTGCCTATCCCTGAACCTCCCCTCCTTACGTAAATAGTCGAGGGCAGTATTTTTTACTATCCTATAAAGCCAAGTTGAAAATCTGGAATTAAACTCGAAGGAAGAGAGTTTTTTGTACACCTTAATAAAGACTTCTTGGGATATATCATAAGCATCCTGCTCATTCTTACATATACCAAGAGCTACATTGTAGACCTTTTTCTCATAAGGTATTATTAGCTTTTCAAAGGCTGCCATATCTCCATCCACAGCCTGTCTTATAAGCTTAAACTCTTCCACAACAGCTTCCCTTTCTTATTTTACCTAGATATTATAGCATATTTTAAGAGCTTATTTGAAAAAAATTTTCTATGGCATTAAAAAAGAGCCAGCATATGCTGACCCCTTTTAAGAAACATATATATCTAAATTTTAAACTCTGCTACTTCAGCTTGAAGCTCACTAGCTATCTTAGCTAGGTTCCTACTAGCAGATGAAACATCTTCTATAGACTGAGTTTGGGCATCTACACTTGCACTGGCCTCTTGGGTAGTAGCAGCATTTTCCTCAGCTATGGCTGATAGATTCTCTATAATTCCTATGATGTCATTGTTCTTCTCGTCTATACTCCTAGACTCACCTTGTACCCTAAAAGCAATTTCCTTGCTCAGCGCAACAGCCTCTTCTATATCATTAAACTTATTCCTAGTAATCTTTGTCTGCTCATCTTGTTCTTCTACTATAGCACCTGCTTCGTTCATCTTATCTACAGCATTTTGCGCCTTCTCTTTTAAGCCCTCTATGATAAGTCTTATCTCATCGGTAAACCTAGTAGAATCCTCCGCGAGCTTTCTTATCTCATCAGCTACTACAGCGAAGCCCTTACCTGCCTCTCCTGCCCTAGCCGCCTCAATAGCTGCATTAAGTGCAAGTAGATTTGTCTGGTCTGCTATAGACTGTATCATCTCAGAAGCCTTGGAAATAGCTTCTGCACTCTCATTTGTCTCTACTATAGTCTTATTTATAAAACCTGCTTCTTCTTTATTTTTCTTAGAAAGCTCATCTAATTTCTCTATGGCCTCCTTACCTTCATCCTTTTTCTTATCGATATTATTTATCGCAAGAACAAGTTCATCTAGCACCTGTATCATATCATTGATAGCACGACTGTTTTCTTCTACATTTGTAGCTGCACTTGTTGTATCATGCGCTTGTCCAGTCGCTCCTTGGGCTATATTTTCTACTGCAACAGCCACCTCTTTGGCGCTATCACTGGTACTTAAAGCCGTAGCTGTAAGCTCTTCCGCTGTAGCTGCTGTACTATCTGAGTGATCCTTTATATTCTCTACTATAGTCTTTAAATTCACGACCATACGTCTTACACTTCTAGTCATCTCACCGATTTCATCGCCAGAATTAATATACTTGCTTAGCGCTTGTCTTTCTTCTTCAGTATCTAAATTATAATTAGATATTTTGTTTGTCGCACTAGTCAAATAAACTATAGGCTTAGTCATACGCTTAGTAATGAAGTATATAGCAAGTCCTAAGATAAGACAAGTTACAGCATATAGGATAACAAAAATGCCTGTTACCTTTCTTGTGATATTCTGTACGTAAGATTGTGGCACGTTTACACCTATAGACCAATTACTTACTCCTACAGGACTATATGATAAATACTTTTTAACTCCGTTGTACTCATACTCATCACTACCTGACTCTCCACTTATCATCTTTTTGCCTATCTCACCGAGTTTCCCATCTCTCTCAGCCATATTTTCATTTAGTATAAGCGTCTCATCAGGATGATATACCATCTGACCATCTTTATCTATTAGAAAAACTGTACTGCCCTCAGCTATTTCTATATTGGCCAGTTTATCTGCCAACTTAGCTAAACTTACATCTACCGCTACTGTACCTAATAATTTGTCTCCATCATAAACAGGTGTAGAAATACCTACAACCAGTTTCTTAGTCTCCATATCCATATAAGGACTAGTAATATAGATACCTTTATTCTCTACAGCTCCTTTATACCAAGGTCTAGCTTTAACATCAAAGTCTTCAGGAACCTTATAGTTAGGGTCATGGGTTATTAGATTATTATTATCATTGAGTCCAGTGTATACAAAAAATAAATCCTCGTCTTGGTTTTTAAGCCTAGTAAAAGTATCCATAAGATTTTTATACTCGGCTACCTCTCTGGCTTTTTTCCTATCAGTAACACCTGATAAAGCCTTCAAATAATCATATAAACTAGAGCTAGATGCTAAGGTATTAACCGTACCTACTTTTTCATAAAAAAGACCTTCTATGCCAACGGCTGCCTTTTCTGTCTCTAGTTTTAGTTCATTTACAACAAGGTCCTTAACTACTTGGTTCACTTTTAGATTTATAGCAAATCCTGTTGCGACCAAAACTACAATAGCTATTGATATAACTACTAAAGAAAGCTTAGTAGCCATACTTATGCCTTTTTTCTTATTAATTTCCAATACAATACCCCCCTTATTAATTATAAATACTACATAAGCAAATCTTAAGGTATAGGGACGAGAGCTCCCTAAACCCTAACCCTACATTATTTATCGGCACAAATTAAATTTTAATTATATTTTTTTCGCATTTTTTATAAAATTGAACTTTTGTTCAAGTTTGTAAAAAACGACTAAAGTAAAACCCTAGTCGTTTCTAATAAAATATCGATTTTATAAAATTTTGTTCAAAAACGCCTTCGCCCTCTCAGTTTTAGGATTAGTAAAAAAGTCTTCTGGACTCCCCTCTTCTACTATCACCCCATCATCCATAAATACTACCCTATCTGCTACCTCCCTAGCAAATGCCATCTCATGGGTCACCACTATCATGGTCATACCCTTATGAGCCAGCTTCTTCATAACATCTAACACCTCACCCACAAGCTCTGGGTCAAGTGCTGAAGTAGGCTCATCAAACAGCATAATCTCAGGCTTCATAGCTAGGGCTCTAGCTATAGCTACACGTTGCTGTTGCCCACCAGAAAGCCTAGATGGATACTCATCTTCTTTAGAGCTAAGTCCCACATCTGCAAGAAGTTTTTTAGCCAAAACTTCCACAGCTGCCTTCTTTTCTTTTTTTACAAGCATGGGTGCTACCATTACATTTTCTAGCACGGTTTTATGCGGAAAGAGATTAAACCTCTGAAAGACCATTCCTAACTTAGAGCAAACCTTAGACTGTTTTTTTTCACTTAGGTGCATCTGCTTTCCATCAAAAGAATTTTTGTCTATATAAGCAAATTCACTATCTGATGAGCTATCACCTAAGACTTTTGCATCTATTAAAATCTCGCCCTTATCAATTCTTTCTAAATAATTTAAGCATCTAAGCAGGGTGCTTTTCCCTGATCCACTAGGTCCTAAAAGACAGATCACCTCTCCATTTTTTATGGATAAGTCTATACCTTTTAAAACCTTCAAGTCGCCAAAGTTCTTGTGTATATCTTTAAAGACTAAAATATCATTCATAAATCGAATACTTCCCTTCTAACTTTTGGAAAACATAGGTCAATACAGATGTAAGTGCCAGGTATATAGCTCCTGCTAAAAGGTAGTAGGCCATGCTACCACCACTTGAATTCGTCATATTTCTAGATACCTTCATAAGCTCTACCATACCTATGGCAGATACTAGGGAAGAATCCTTTAAAAGCATGATAAACTCATTTCCAAGAGGAGGTAGGAGCCTCCTATAAGACTGGGGTATAATGATTCTGAACATGGCCTGATGATAATTCATACCAAGTGCCTTAGCTGCTTCCATCTGCCCCTTATCAATAGATAATATAGCCGCCCTTATTATTTCTGCCATATAGGCTGCAGAGTTCAAAGCAAAGGCCAAAACCGCAGATGGAAATGGATCTAAAACTATGCCAATAGAAGGCAAGGAAAAGTAAATTATAAATATTTGAAGCAATAGGGGCGTACCCCTAAAAATCCAAATATATAAGGCTGAAATATAATTTAAAAGCTTTAACTTAGAAATCCTGGCCAAGGCTAGAAAGAGTCCTAAAATAAGACCAAAGACTACAGATAAAGCCGTAAGCTCCACCGTCTTTAAGGTGCCTGTCCCATAGGCAAGCCACTGTGTTGATGTCATATCCATCTATTTTCCCTTTTCTTTCTTTACGAATCTACTCCCCAACTTTTTCATCTATATTAGATGTGTAGTCTTTTTCAAACCACTTCTCACTGATCTTCTTAAGTTCGCCATTTTCTTGCATCTTCTTAAGTGCATCTTCCACCTTAGCCTTTAAGTCAGCATTACCCTTCTTCATACAGACTGCAAGCGGTTCGTTAGAAAGTATTACATTTGTGATATCATAGTCATCAGGGTTTTTGGCAACATATTCCATGGCTACTAGGTAGTCCACTACACTTCCATCCAAACGCCCAGTTTTTATGTCATTAAATATAGCACTTACATCATCATAGCTAGTAAGCTCAAATGGAGTTTTTTCATTTTGCTTCATAGCTGCTGCTTCACCTGTACTCTGAGTTTGAACACCTATTTTTTTACCAGCCATATCTTCAGCTTTTGCAATGTCAACATTATTTTTATTTACTACTACCACTTGACCGCTAGCTAGGTAAGGTTTACTCATCTCATAACTTTCCAATCTTTCAGGTGTGATGCTTACAGCTGATATTACCATGTCATGTTTGTCATTTTCCAATCCTACGAAAAGTCCATCCCAAGCCATAGTAACTATCTCTATCTTCATACCGAGCTCTTTTTCCAAAGCCTTGATGAAGTCGATGTCGAAACCAACTAGTTCATTGTTCTCATCCCTATACTCCATAGGAGCATAATCATCTGCAAGAGCTACCTTTATCACTGCTCCCCCTGATTTATCAGAACTAGCTTCGCCTTTACCATCTGCCTGCTTCTCCCCACAGCTTGCAAACACAAGCATCAATACTAAAAATAATGACATAATCTTTGTAATTTTTTTCATAATATAATCCTTTCGGTGTATAATTTTTCTTGTTTCTGTATTTCTATGAAACTTATTATACACCATAATGATTATTTATGCAAGCTAAAAATTTAATTTTTTGAAAATATTATCTCTTACCTTGCTTTCTGTAAAGATAATATTGGAATCCTCATTTATAAGTGCACGCCTTATATACTCGATTTCTTCCTCTGTTAGAGGGACATTCCTTACAGATTTTTTAGCTACCGCCCTTTCACTAAGCACCTCTATTAGATTTACACACTTTTGATATCCGTAAAAATAATATACACCCTTAGCATGACAATACACACCTTCATTCTCTTTATAAAGGGTTTCTAGTTTCTCTTCAGAGATACCCGTATGCTCTGAAACCCCTTCTAAATCATGAGCTCCATTACATTCGACATAAAAATAACCCTCTTTAATCTTACTCTTCTTAATTAAAAAATTATTCATATTTACCTCTTTTATGCAATTAGTTAAACTTTTATCAATATATTTCGCTTGAATATATTTTATTTTTATTTGAATTTATCACCCTATTATTTGAAAGATATCCTATTATTTTCTACTCTTTTTAGAAGCAGCCTCTACAAACTTATCAAATAATGGATGCACCCTATTAGGCCTACTCTTGAACTCAGGATGGAACTGTACTCCTACAAACCATGGGTGGTCCTTGGTCTCTACCATCTCTACCAATCTCTCATCTGGAGAAAGCCCAGAAATAAGGAGTCCACCTTCAAGTAGTTGCTCCCTGTACTCATTATTGTACTCATACCTATGTCTATGTCTCTCATATATAAGCTCATCACCATAGGCCTCATACGCCTTTGTATCTTCCATAACCTTACATGGATAAGCACCTAGTCTCATAGTACCACCTAGGTTCTCCACATCCTTTTGCTCAGGCATAAGATCTATAACTGGATAAGCAGTATCTGGATCTAATTCAGAACTATGCGCACCCTTTAAGCCTAGTACATTTCTAGCATACTCTATTACCATACACTGCATACCTAGGCAGATACCAAAGTAAGGCACCTTATTTTCTCTAGCATATTTTACAGCAGCTATCTTACCCTCTACTCCTCTTTCACCGAAGCCACCAGGAACCAAGATACCATCTACATCACCTAGTATCTTTTCTATATTTTTATCATCTAGTTTTTCAGAGTTGATCCACTTAATATCTATGTTTTTAAACTGTTTTATACCTGCATGAGATAGGGACTCTACTATGGATATATAGGCATCGTGCAGTTCTACATACTTTCCTACTAATCCTATCTTAACAGTGCCATCCTTCTTCTTCTCATCTTCTACTATTTGCTTCCACTCTTTTAAATCCGGCTCTGTAATAGGAAGGTTCAAGTGTTTTAAGGCCGTCTTAGCAAGACCTTCTTCCTCTAGCATAAGAACTACTGAGTTCAAACTATCAGCATCCATATTTTCTATAATGTCTTCTTCCTCAACATTACAGAACAAAGCCATCTTACGCTTCATGTCATCTGTAATGGAATGTTCAGTCCTACAAACCAAGATATTTGGCTGTATACCTATAGAACGAAGTTCCTTTACAGAGTGCTGAGTTGGCTTAGTCTTCATCTCTCCAGACTTAGACAGATAAGGAATCAATGTTACGTGTATATAAAGAACGTTCTCCTTGCCTACATCCCCTGCCACCTGTCTGATAGCTTCCACAAAAGGCAAACTCTCTATATCACCAACAGTACCACCTATTTCAGTAATAACTATGTCTGATGAATTGTTCTTACCTACCCTGTAAACCCTGTCTTTGATAGCATCTGTAATATGCGGAATAACCTGGACCGTAGCTCCTAGGTACTCCCCCTTACGCTCCTTATTTAGAACAGACCAATAAAGTTTACCAGTAGTTACATTTGAATACATATTTAGATTCTCATCTATAAATCTTTCATAGTGTCCTAGGTCTAAGTCTGTCTCTGCTCCATCCTCTGTCACGAAAACCTCACCATGCTGATAAGGACTCATAGTACCTGGATCAATGTTGATATAAGGGTCAAACTTCTGTATGGTTACCCTGTATCCCCTAGCCTTTAATAACCTACCTAAAGAGGCTGCTGTAATACCCTTTCCTAAACCTGAAACTACTCCACCTGTAACAAAAATATACTTTGTATCCATCTTTATTTCATTCCCTCCATCAATACTTCCACTGCTTTTTTAAGTTGTATATCATTTTTACTGAATCTTTCTATAGCAAGATTGTTTATAAGCTCCTGTGTAGAAAAATCACATATTCCATATGGGTATAAACCATTGTCTCCTTGTATTTCTTTGACTATTTCCATAGTCTCGGCATCATAGATACCATCTAAGGCTATATCATATTTTAAGAAGGTAAGTAATTTTTCTAGTCTGTCTACCTCATCAGATGCATATCCTAAGCTAAACTTTTCTTTCTTTAATAATAGATATGGAAGTGGAACCTCATAGTCTGGCTTAATGCCAGTCTTGTGTATCTCCCTGCCATCACCAGTATAAAAACTGTAGACAGTAAGTTTCACATTGTCTCCATCCTCTAGGTCTTCTATGACTTGGGCCACTCCCTTACCATAAGTAGTAGTACCCACTATCTTTCCACCATCTTCTTGTATAGACCCTGCAACGAATTCAGAAGCTGAAGCTGTATTATCATCTACTAAAACCACCACATTTCTATCACCCTTATAGCCCGCACTTAAATATTTTTGCTCATTTCCCTCATTATCCTTTAATATGACTACAGGGCCTTTTTCAGTAAAGTGCTCTGCACTCTTTACTCCAGAAAACACATCTCCGCCACTGTTACCTCTTAGGTCTAGGACGATATTTTTCTTGCCCTCTTCATCTAGTTTTTCCATTATTTTAGATAATTCATGGTGTACATTACTAGAAAAAGTTTCTAATACGATATAAGCTATCTTACCTGCATCTTCATCACTTATTTCAGGAAGTTCCGCCTTTATATCTTTTTCGTAAACGGCTTCTAATTTAACCTTGTCTCTAAGTATGTCTAGCTTTACGACTTCTTCTCCCCTGTAAAACTCAATAGTCACCTTACTTCCCTTAGGCCCTCTCAACAAAGATGAAAGCCCTTTTAAGTTCAAGCCACTAACATCTGTGCCATCAACACTCTTAAATATATCATGCTTCTTAACACCAGCTAAATAGGCAGGAGCATCCTTAAACACCTGCTCAACCGTAGGCTTACCATCTATTATGTTTATGAGTACACCTATACCCTCGTATTCATTATTAACGCCATCCATAAACTCTGTGATCTCCTTATTTTCCATAAAGGTAGAGTACGGATCCAGGCTACTGAGCATGCTGTTTACAGCTATATTAAAGAGCTTATCCTTATCTACAGCATCCTTGTCGTAATACTCTCGCTCAACCATGTCCATAATATCTTGAAACTTATCACCATAGTTCTCATAAGCCGCATAGGCAGGTACATTTGATAAAATAAAAATAACTAATACAAACAAACTTAATTTTCTCTTCATAACTTATATCTCCATATTTCTTCAACCATACTATACCATAAAATCCTAGCTAAAAACAGATACAATTTCTTTTATTTTATCTATATCTGCAATAATTTTATCAAACTCATTACCCTTGGACTTAGTTCCCATGGAAACATCATCTTTTTTATACCTCATAGCACTAGGTATCGCCGTCTTAGCTGAAAGGTGTAACTGACTTATACCCCTATCCTTAAACGCCAAGGCATTCCCTGCGTTCACTCCTGCTCCAGCCAAAATATCTGGTCCATCAAGGGAGTTTAGTCTAGCCAGGCTATCTATACCCTCTATGGCAGTCTCTTTACCACCACTAGTCAATACCCTCTTTATGCCAAGCTTAGCAGCTGTTTCATATGCCTCGTCTAAGTCCCTACACATATCAAAAGCTCTATGCATACAAAGCCCCTCTTCACCGAAGACCTTTTTCACAGCTTCCATCTTCTTTATATCTATATTCCCATCAGCATCAAGGGCACCTGTTATGACTTCTTCCACCCCTAAATCCTTTAGCATAGCAATATCATAAAGCATACTATCGAACTCATAATCATCATAAAAAAAGTCTCCACTCCTAGGTCTTATAAGAACTACCATAGGCAATGAGCACTCCTTCATTACAGCCTTTATAAGTCCATATGATGGACTTGTACCACCAAGTGCTAAATCCTGACAAAGCTCTATCCTACTTGCTCCACCTAGTTCAGCATTTTTGGCACTTAAAACACTATCCACTGTGATTTCTATTATTCTTTTACTCATATTTAATCCCTTTCAATTTTTTAATATTATAGCACAATCTCCAAAGCATTTGACATTTATATTGAAATTAATCAAAAAAAATGTATAATTAAAGGGAATCTAAATAATATATTAATAAGGAGTAAATCTATGGATAAATATTTTTCAAATGCAGTTCTAGAGGACAGATCATTTCCATTTTTCTCTCCCTCACACTACATTCCTATAATCATAACAATAATACTAATATACTTCTTAGTAAAAAATAAAGACTATATTAAGGCTCACTCTAATAAATCAAGGGTAATTGTAGGTATAATACTAGCTATATCAATAGGCTTAAAACAGTATTGGTATATGACTGGCGAGATGCCATATATAGAAGAAGGCTTACCACTCTACCTATGCAGACTTACCTTCCTTATTACCATATTTAGTTTCCTCACTAATTTTAGGAAGCTAGACTTCGTAATAATATACCAAGGTACCTTTGGTGGACTTATGGCCATATTGGTTCCTGATGTAAGCGGATACTTGTTCCCACACTTTTTCTATATAAATTATTTTTTAAGTCATGCACTACTACTTTGTGCAGCAGTGATAGTCCTATATGGAGATGACTTCGTAGCTACAAAAACTCAGTTTAGAAACATACTTATTTACAACTTTAGCTACGTGGTACTAGTGAGTATAATAAACCACTTCCTAGGTACAAACTACGGTTATACTTCTAAGCCGCCTGAATCACTTTCAGCCTTCCATGGTATACTAAGCGGGCTCACATATAAGTTTGTTGTCTTTGCGATAATAAGCCTACTTGCACTTATATCTCACCTCTTCTACAAGGCTATTACACGCAGAAAAAATAAGGCTTAGACCAGACTAAACCAAGGCAAATATAAACTATATACACATACAAATTTTGTTAATAAAATAATTTATTTATTTTACTTTTTCACTATGCTATAATATCTATTAAGTTTATGAAACTCGTAAAATATTGTTTCAACTACAGCTTATTTATGCTAAATATTTAGCAAGCAAACAAGCCATAGTATTAATAAAAGGAGATATTTTGAAATATTTAATCATAGGAGATAGTTCCACTAATTTAAGTCCAGAAGAATGCGAAAGAATACACGCTAAAATGGCACCACTCTCTATTAGAATAGAAGGGATAGAATATACTGATGATAGGGATTTAGATATACCTGATTTTGTTAAAAAGCTTACGGATACCGAAGAAGTCGCTAAATCGTCCTGCCCATCAACCCAAAGCTATATAGACCTTTTTAGCGGTGACTACGATAATATATTTGTAATAACTCTTTCTAGCAAATTAAGCGGTAGTTACAACAGCGCCATGCTAGCCAAGACTCTTTACCAAGAAAAACACCCAGAAAAAAACATACATGTATTTGACTCAAGAGCAGCTGCTACTACCCAATACATGCTAGCTCTAAAAATACACGAATTAGCAGAAGAAGGGGCTGATTTCAATACAGTAGTAAAAAAAGGAGAAGAGTATTTAGATAGCACCCAACTGCTTTTTATACTAGGAAATATAAAAAACATGTATAAAAACGGTCGTATGACTATGATACAGGCAAAACTTGCCAACATACTAAACCTCAAACTTATCTTAAAACAAAACAAAGAAGGCTACATAGACTTAGCCGGTAAGGCAAGGGGCACTAAAAAAACCATAGCTAAAATGGTTAAATCTATGGCTGAATACAAAAAAATCCTAACAGATACCAAGATAGTTATCTTCCATTGCCAAGCCTTAGACAAGGCCAAGTTGACAAAGGAACTTATCGAAAAATACTACGGAGAGATGAAGGACATCAGCATAATAGAGATGTATGGTCTAAATTCAACTTACGCACAAAAAGGTGGAATTATATTAACCTTCTAATACATAAAAAAGGACTTGATAGCAATCAAGTCCTTTTTTATGTATTGTATTGGTAATCTTACGATAATTCCTAAACTTCTATTTTAAATGAAATAAATTTTTGATAACTTTTTTGTAATCGTGTTTTTGTTGGCTAGCTTTTTGGCCTTCTATGTATAAATACTGTAAGTTCATGCCTTCACTCTTGCAATAACCGTTCATAGGATCATAATATCTTTCATAACTTCTATACATAACAATTCTCCTTTAAAATAACTCTAAATTATAATTCTTCTAACTACACTAGTTATCGAAGCATCAGTTCCTTCTGTAATATTAAGCTCCGTCTTGTTGAATATAAAATAACACGTTTTAAAAAAGTCTGCAAATGCACAGCACCAAAATAATTCTAGTTTAAATTCACATAGTTCAAAGCCACAAAAGACTTTTTTTTAACAGAATAAATGACCGTAAAATTTTCGGCACTTTTAAAAAATACCAAAATCTTTACATAAATAAAATTAAATTTTCAATAAATTTAAGCCATAATTTATGCACTATGTAATAATTATATAAATAATATTTATTTTTTTGTGCAAAATGCTAGTAAATTATTTTTATTAACCTTAAATGTTCCTGTACACTGTTCAGCTGTCCGTGTAGCGCGGACTTTGCCCCAAATATATATATTTTATTAAATTTTAATATCTTTTCTATACAATACTTAAAGAATTATAAAATATAATTGTAAAAAACTTATTTTCATTATTTTAAACGAGCTTAAATCTTTAATCGCTTTACATGAAACCCTTAAAAAACTAAGCTCAAACGGAGGTTAAAATGTCAAATAAAACTATCATAGTCGGAGGGGTAGCAGGTGGTGCTTCCACAGCAGCTAGACTCAGGCGGCTAGATGAAAACGCAGAGATACTAATAATAGAAAAGGGCCCTTTTATTTCTTTTGCCAATTGCGGCCTACCCTACCATATAGGTGGGACTATAAAATCTAGGGATTCCCTACTATTGCAAACCCCAGAAGCCATGAAGGCTAGATTTAACATCGATGTTAGGGTAGAAAACGAAGTCATAACAATAGATAAAGCAGCAAAAAAAGTCCAAATAAAAAATCTAAAATCAGAAGAAGTCTACGAAGAAGACTATGATACCCTCGTACTTTCACCAGGTTCTACACCACTTAGACCACCAATAAAAGGTATAGATGCCAAAAATATATTCTCTCTTTGGAATATACCTGACATGGATAAAATCATATCCTATATAAAAGAAAACGAAGTTAAAGATGCAGTAGTCGTAGGTGGTGGATTTATAGGTATCGAAATGGCAGAAAACCTACGTGACCTAGACATGGAGGTAAGCCTAATAGAAATGGGCGAGCAAGTAATGGCACCACTAGACTTCGATATGGCACAAATAGTCCATTCCCACCTAGAAGCAAACGGCGTAGACTTATACCTAAAAAACGGTGTGGAGTCATTCTCTTATAACGAAGATACAAATACGACCACAGTCAGTCTACAAGACGGCTCCCAAATAGACAGTGAACTAGTAATACTAAGCATAGGTATCAGACCAAACAGCCACCTTGCCAAAGATGCAGGACTTGAACTAAACGCTTGTGGAGGCATAGTTACAGACGAACACATGAAAACTTCCGACCCTAATATCTATGCCCTAGGAGATGCTGCAGAAGTCACACACTTTATAACAGGCGAAAAAACTATGATACCCCTTGCAGGACCAGCTAATAAACACGGAAGAATTTGTGCAGACAATATAGTCGGTAGGGACCAGCATGTATACACTGGAAGCCAAGGTACTAGCGTAGCCAAAATCTTCGACCTTACAGTCAGCACTACTGGTCTTAACGAAAAAGACTTGATAAGAGCTGGCAAGGAATACGGAAAAGACTATCATGTAGCCATCATAAATCCTAAGTCACATGCAGGCTACTATCCCGGAGCCTTCCCTATGTGCCTAAAACTCGTATTCGACAAACAAGGCAAGGTTCTTGGAGCACAAAATGTCGGTGTAGAAGGAGTAGAAAAGAGGATAGATGTTATCGCTACAGCTATACGTTTTGGAGCTAGCATATATGACCTGCAAAAACTAGAACTTAGTTACGCACCACCTTATTCATCCGCTAAAGACCCTGTAAACATGGTAGGATTTGCAGCAGAAAACATCTTTAACGGCGACCAAAAACCAATACTTTTTAGAGAAGTAAAAGATATAGACAAGGAAAACAGCATAATCCTAGATGTAAGAGATATAGAGGAATATAATCTCGGAAGTATAGATGGAGCTAAACACATACCTGTAAACGAACTAAGAGCTAGAATAGATGAGCTTCCAAAAGACAAGGAAATAATTACCTACTGCGCCATAGGTGTAAGGGGCTACATAGCCTGCAAAATGCTAAAACAAAAAGGCTATAAGTGCAGAAACTTAATCGGTGGATATTCCATATATAAGCACTATATAAAGGATTTTTCCAAGGCAAAAACTAAGAAAAATATAAATAAAGCAAGCGAAGAAGAGCTACGTAAGGAGGCTATAAAAATGCAAGAAACCCTATCAAAGTCAGTTCAAAATATGAACAACACCCCTAGCAAAGAAGAACTAGCAAATGCTTGCGAGCTAGATGCTTGTGGCCTACAGTGCCCAGGACCTATACTATCCCTTACAAACAAGATAAAGGAACTAAACGATGGGGACATACTAAAAATAAACGCTACAGACATGGGATTTTTGGAAGATGCCAAAGGATGGGCTAAGCAAACAGGGAACACCTTTATATCTTCTGGTAAAGAGAAAAAATCTTACTATGTATACATCAAAAAAGGAAGCGCTACACAAGCTACAGCTCCTACACATAGCTTCGATGGTAGCACTCAGGTACTATTTAGCGGAGACCTAGACAAGGCTATCGCATCTATGATAATAGCAAACGGAGCCGCTGCAATGGGTAAAAAAGTTTCTATCTTCTTTACTTTCTGGGGACTAAATGTACTTAGAAAAAGAGAAAAGGTAGCAGTAAATAAAACATTCAAAGAAAAGATGTTTGGATTTATGATGCCTCGTGGAACCAGCAAACTAGGCCTTAGCCAGATGAATATGGGTGGTATGGGAGCTAAGATGATAAAGGATACCATGACAGAGAAAAACGTCCTAACCCTAGATGAGCTTATGAAAACAGCCCTTGATAACGGAGTTAAGTTTATAGCTTGTACCATGTCTATGGACCTAATGGGAATAAAGGAAGAAGAACTAATAGACGGAGTTGAATACGGCGGTGTAGCTACCTACCTATCAGATGCCAACGAATCAAATCACAACATATTTATTTCTTAAGAAATAAAAAAAGTAAAATAAAAAGCCTTTGAGTTGCAGTATTTACTGTAGTCAAAGGCTTTTATCTTAGCTATCTTCCTCATTCGAAGATTCAGCTTCCATATCAGCATCTTCTTGATTTATATATTCTCTAAGCATTTTCATAGCATCTGGGTCATCACTAAGCCTATACACCCTAGATGGCACAGGCTTATCATCCTCACTCTTTACATTTGAATAATCCCAATCAATACCATTCCAGTAAATAGCCAATTTAAAGCCATAGTCATTTATCTTAGCAAACATATCCTCAAGCCACTTATTTCTATCTCCACCTACTATATTGGAACCAAACTCAGTAATATAAAAATCATAAGCCTTAAAACGCTTCTTGTACTCAGGCATAAAGCCATCATAAATCGAAGCAAAATCTCTCCAATACTCTCCCCTATAATAATTACCAGTATTGTATCCAGTCACTCCTATTACATCCACATAGTCTTCACCAGGGAAGTATTCCATATAGTGATTCCACTTAAAGTCCGGAAAAGACCTCTCATTAGGATTAAAGACGAAGATTACATTATCGCCACCAGCTTCTCGTATCTTCTTATGAAAATACTTCCACATCTCCCTATACAAGCTAGTATCCCTTTGAAAGTGCAAAGCATTGTAAGAGCACCAATCTCCGTTCATCTCATTATTTAACCTAAAGAAAATAGGGCCCCCGGCACCAGCCAAGACCTTAGCTAGCTGTTCTATTTTATCATCGTACTCACCATCTAAGACCTCATATACCATCTCTGGCATAAGTTTACTTTCATAACTAGTCTGATAGGTGAGCTCCAATACCCTAGCTTCCTCATATACATCTTTAATATGTTTTTCATCTATGTAGTCAGAAAGAGAATAATATTCCAAAATATAAGGAAACTTGAGATTATTTTCTTCCTCTATATTGTTTAGAGTATCAAGTTCCACCCATGTACTAGGCTCAAAAATCCCAAACTTAGTCCTATCTACAGCACTAAATTCATCCTGGTAAAAAGCCCTTGTATCATCAGACCAAAAGTCATTTTCCTTCCTGTTTATTACCTTGTAATTTAAACTAGCATCAGGATCTTTTTCCACAAAACTAAACTTATCTAAGTAGTAAGTATAGTCTAGGGGAGCTGCTGAATTAACATAGATGGTATAGGCCTCTTTCCCATTCTTCCTTATGTCTATAAGCATGTAGTATGGAAAATCCTTATCTAAGTGTCTCAATTTTTTTCTTTTCCACTTAATAAGCCTAAACTTAAGCCCCTCATACTCAAGATCCATATTTGTTTCTATATCTATGTAGTCCGTATCCTTTAAATTCCAGAAATTTTTGTTTGAATAATAGACATATGAGGCAGTTGATAAAGGAAGTCCAGTAAAATCCTCATAGAAAATATCCACAGTAGTATAGTCGGTATAAAATCTAGTCTTTATAGTCTCACTGCTATCATCAATAAAAAATCCATCTCTGAAAAAACTATATCCGTATCTTCCATTTGTATATATATTATCAGTGCATAGTGTATCTTCTTCTGCATATGCCTCTAAAGACATCAAAAAACATACAGCTAATAAAATAAAGAAATTTCTAGTAATTTTTAAGTAAGCCTTATGCCACATTTTAGCCACCATCACTTCCTATTAATAACTTTTACAAAATTTATCTTCTGACCTAGATTCTTAAACTTCGTCTCATACTCCGTCATAAAGTCTCTCTCTGCATAATCAGTGCCATGCAAATCATAAGAAAACTTCTCTATTTCAAAGCCCGTCTGCCTTATCTGGTCTAAACTAAATTCAAAAAACGATAAATTATCCGTCTTTATATCTATATAACTATTATTTTTTAGAATTTTCTGATAACTATATAAGAAATCTGAATATGTCAACCTGTTTTTAAAATGTCTCTTCTTAGGCCAAGGGTCAGAAAAATTCAAATAAATCTTAGCTATCTCATCTTCAGCAAAAAAGTCCTTTACCAAAACAGCATCCCCACAGATAATTCTTACATTTTTAATGCCTAGTTTATCTATCTTTTTAACAGCCTTTAAAATAATGGTTTCATATCTCTCTATACCTATATAGTTTTTGTCTGGATTAGCCAATGCCCTAGCACAGATAAAGGCTCCACGACCCATACCTATCTCCAGCTCTATATCATTGTCATTTCCAAAGACCTCATTCCACTCCCCCTTAAAACCCATAGGTTCAGCATAAACGAAGTCACATTTTTTAATTTCAGCTTTCGCCTCTTTCACATTTCTCAATCTCATAACTAGTATATTATAAAGCAAAACAAAGAAAAATCCTACTAAAAAGTAGAATTTTCCTAAAATGTTTTCAACTAACACGGTCTTTTTATTATCCTAGCAGAGTTTAGTATAGCTATGAGCGCTACGCCCACATCAGCAAATATAGCAGCCCACATAGTCGCCACTCCAAAGGTCGCAAGCACCATAACTAAGACCTTGACCCCTAGGGCTATGATAATATTTTCCCAAACTATCTTCTTAGTCCTCTTGGCTATCTTAATACTATCAGATACACCCAAAAGTTCGTCCTTCATAAGAACCACATCACTAGCAGCTGTAGCAGCATCACTACCTATACCACCCATGGCAAAGCCTATGTCAGCCCTAGCGAGGGAAGGCGCATCATTGATACCATCTCCGACGAAGATAGTATTTTTCGCTCCATCCATATACTTCTCTAAATTATCTACCTTTTCATGTGGCAAAAGCTCGCTATATACATCGTCTATGCCTACCTCTTTTCCTACATAAGTAGCCACTTTTTCATTATCACCTGTAAGCATGACAGTCCTAATACCAGCCTTTTTGAGTTCTTTTATAGCCTGGACACTAGTATCCTTCATCTCATCTGCAAGTAGTATATGACCGATATACTTGCCATTTTCAGCGACATATAGGACAGTCCCTACTCCATCTGCTTCTTTAAAATCTACACCCTCTCGCCTCATCAACTTATCATTACCGACAAAGTATTTATTGCCATCAAGCTCACCATAGACACCAAACCCCGCATCTTCACGATAATTTTTCACGCCATCTATATCGAAGTCATCATCTCCCACTATACACCTAGCAATAGGATGATTGCTGGCACTCTCAAGCCTTTTTACTTTGTTTAAAAACTCATCTTCACTTCCAAACAAACTAAGGACTTCCTTGATAGCAAGCCTACCCTTAGTAATAGTACCTGTCTTATCCATGACCACTGTAGCGACCTCAGTCAGACTCTCTAGGTAGTTTCCACCTTTTATCAAGATACCCATCCTAGAAGCACCACCTATACCCCCAAAATAGCTAAGTGGCACTGATATGACTAGGGCACACGGACATGAAACCACGAGAAAGATAAGCCCCCTCTGAATCCAAGGCGTGAAATCAAACGTAGCCATAATCACAGGAGGTAGTATAGCTAATAAGACTGCTAAGCCCACCACTATAGGTGTATAAACCCTAGCAAACTTAGTAATAAACTTTTCGGTACTAGCCTTTTTACTAGAAGCATTTTCAACCATGTCCATAATCTTGCTAACGGTAGAGTCCCCAAACTCTTTCATAACCTTTATCTTGAGGGTCCCCGTCATATTTATAGAACCCGATAACACCTCATCACCCGCACTAGCAAGTCTCGGCAGACTCTCTCCGGTTAGAGAACTGGCATCTAGCTCACTACTTCCTTCTATTACGGTACCATCTAGTGAAACTTTCTCACTAGCCTTCACCACTATAATGTCACCAATACTAACTTCTTCAGGGGATACTTTTTTTATCTCACCATCCACTAATAAGTTCGCATAGTCAGGACGAATATCCATAAGTTCTACTATAGCCTCACGAGACTTATCTACTGCTAAGTCCTGTATAAACTCACCTAACTGGTAGAAAATCATAACAGCTACACCCTCTAGGTACTCACCTATCACAAAGGCACCGATAGTCGCCACTGCCATAAGGAAGTTTTCATCGAAGACCTTGCCTTTTAAGATATTTTTAAAAGCCCTTAAAACTATCTCTCCACCAACTATCAAATATGCCACTACATATACAGCAAGCTTTATATAAAAATCTTCTACAAAAAGCCCTGATACCACCAAGATCCCAGCTAAAATTATAGGTGCTAGGCTCTTCCATATACTGGAACTCCCCCCATAACTATGCTCGTGAGAGTGTCCATGCTCATATCCATGACCATTAGAATCATGAGCCAGCTCCTTAAGAACTATCCCATCCTCAATAGAATCAATAATAGACTGAATATAGTCCCTATCTCCACCCTCTAAAGTCAAGGTTTTCATAGTAAAATTTAGGTTTACATTTTCAAATTTTTCATCTTCTTTTAATCTGCACTCTATTCTACCAGCACAGTTAGGACAGCTAAGCCCTTCTAAAACATACTTTTCATTCATAATATTCTCCAAAATAATATAATAACATATGAACGTCTGCTCATATGTTATTATATTCCGATATAAAAAAATTGTCAATAAAAAATGCACTTATCAACCTTAATAAATCGCCAACAACTGCACCCTTACTCTAACAAAAAAGAAAACACAGCCTTTTAAAACTATGTTTCCTAAAATCCTTCTACACCTTACTTATTTTTCTCTCTATTTTCTTTCAAAAACTTATTGATATTCACACAAGTGTAGATGATATAAATCATACCCACAAAGAACCCAATAGTCATCAAAAGTGTAAACATCTGAATAAACGGCTGTAATACAAACATAAACTCCATGCAAAACCTCCTCTTTAATCTGCACTTGAGAGAAAACACCCCTGTACATTTCACCTTTATATTCAAAATCTTCATACTAAACTTACTACTTATTACAGAAACCTTTAAAATACTAGATTTTTTAGAACTATAGTATTTTCATACTCATTATATCACTTTTTCACTCAAAATACTTCAAAAGCACTTCATATTGTAGATAAAAGATATACCTACTATACTATTTTTTCAAAATCTGTAATCATTTTTTTTAATTGCAACAAGCCTAATGAATCGTGGCTATG
>PDWI01003483.1_pt1 | contig 22176 bp, 16 predicted proteins | sample 1430891 | NCBI WGS metagenome assembly PDWI01 (sample SAMN01162508, study PRJNA174530) | Oral metagenome, whole genome shotgun sequencing project. | biome: Marine environment; feature: Marine mammal; material: Swab sample of the gingival sulcus; isolation source: swab sample of gingival sulcus... | reverse complement strand
CTATCTATAACTTCTCTATGGGGAGGTTTAAAACCTAAATTGGTAGCCCCTGAAACCCCAAATACCCCTAATGATGTTGAAGAAATCTCAATAATTTCTTACAATGCCGGTTTTTTATCGATGAAATTATTCGGAATAAAATTATTAGAACCAGCAACATGCATAAAACAAAGATTAGATAAAATGCCTGCGGAAATTTTAAAACAAAATGCAGATATCATTATGTTTCAAGAGGTTTATTCCGAAAAACTAAAGAAAACAATAATAAAAGAGTTACAATCAACTTATCCTTACGCCATATATTATTCAAAAAAAATATTTTTTGATTTCGGAATGAATAATGGATTGTTGATAATATCAAAATATCCTATCACGGATTATAGTTTTACTCCTTTTAAAAATATAACTCCACACGAAAAATTATCAATTAACAAAGGTTATTTATCAGCAAAAATTCAGATAGGACAAAATAAATACTTATCTGTCATAAATTCTCACAATACAGCCCGAGGGCTTTTCCGTGGCGAAAATTCGGAATATATAAAAAAATTAAAATATGAACAAAATAAAGAAATAATTGATTATGCTATCAATAACGACATTGAAATAATAGCCGGAGACTACAATTGCGGTCCTGATTTCCACCCGAAAATATATTCTATTTTTGGAGAGAAATTATTTACAGAAGCTCTACACAGTGTATATCCGGATAAAAAATTTGTTACTTGGGATATTACAAATCCACTTTCTCAAAACGATTTATTTCCCGGAACTCCACCCCAAAAAGACGATCACATTTTTATAAATGAAAAAGCGTCATTAAAAATAGAAGCTGTTGAGGGAATGGTTGTTTTTGACAAGAAAATAGTCGAAATAGATACAAAACTATATCCTCTTTCTGATCATTATGGAATATTCGCCACCTTAAAAATTAAATAATGACTCTACTATTTTTAATACCGGTGCATATAAAGATGACAAAAGAAGTTGTGTCCCAACAACCTGAAAAAATACCGTTATTACGTAAACTGGGGTTGCTGTTTGGTAATGGATTTTTTGCCGACATTATTGGAATAGCAAAAGATTGGCACTTTGACGCACAGAGAAATTATCAAGAAATTACAAATTATTGGAACTCTTTATTAACAATACAGCTCAAAAGAAGAAAGTCAATCATTTGGTTCGGACGTATTTTACATACAGTCCAAGATTTTTATTCTCACTCTAATTTTGTTGAACTTTATATACAATATTGTATTGACTATAAAAAACAACAGGAGATAGCTCTTATGCCTCCTTTCCCACAAGCCATTAAGGATAAAGTTTTTGAATCCGAATACTTAATCCCTAAATTGCATACAGGAGAATTTAATTTGAAATTATACTTATTAGGACAAGATATTAAAACAGCAAATAAAAAAGGGTTAATTCATCATAATGAAATGGCTAAGGATTCTTTTAAAGCCGGAAAACTTATTGAGTTGGGAGACACACAAATAAATACATTTACATTGGCACAAGCAGTAGCCCAAAAACATACCTATTTGATTTTTAATTCTATGTTTCCTTCTGAATAGCTTGTTTTAAAGCAAACTATCTGAATAGTTGATTGAATTTTGGAGAGGAGAAAAAGGGCGGGAATACCTTTGTATTCCCTTTTTTTTACATTTTAAAATTCCTCTAACAGATTTTCATTTGTTCTATACGCGAGTGTCCCTCCGATAGAATTTATTGGGAATACAAAGTTGTTTGCTACGCAAATATTTTTTGTTTCCTAAAAGACAGTTGTAAAAGCTATATGTAACATCAAATTTATTCCCACAGCGAAATCAAAAACTAATACGCCTTCGGCTGAAAATCTTTGGCGTTTGCTATATCAACAACGCCTTCCCCCTTGCTTTTTATTAAGAACAAACCTTGTTTGATAGCCAAGTTCTCGGCACCTCTATCAAAACTTATGGCTGCCATTGCTCCATAAACTTTTTTGTCGGCATATTCCGGTATGTAGGATTTCACCTCTTCTAATTTTTTCAGAAAATAATCTACATCTTTGTCCCGCAATGTCGTTTTTACCTCTACTATCACAACTTCGCTTCCGTTAGCTAATATTGCGTCGTATTCCGCTTTTTTGATGCCGTCTCTTTCGATAGTAGTGTTTTCGTGAGTGCGCGAAACGTCTATATTTCGCTCCCGAAACAACTTCAAACAAGCAGGTCGCACGATAGCCTCCACGAGCTTACCCCACTGCGAAGTAAAAAGCCCCTGTACTTTATTTATTTTTTTGTCGGTTTCTTTAAACTGTTTATCGGTTTCCTTGAACAATTTTTCTGTTTCTTTGAATTTTTCTGTTAATTCCTGCAAAGCAAGCATTATGCTTTCCATAGTTATTTCTTTATTTTCCATAATTTTAGTTTTAGATTATTTCATCGCAAATTTACATAAAAATTTTCAGATTTTCAACATTTTAGTCAAGTAAACAAACAGAAAAAAACTGTCCGTTATTTTATAATCATTTTTTCGGAATAAACGCCGTCATTTGTTTTAATATATATAATGTATGTGCCGGCACCAAGCAAATTGAAATTTTGGTCATTTCGCGACGGTTTTACCGAACTAATCAATCTGCCGTCCATAGAATAAACATTCATTATTTCAATTTTTGAATAATCCTCCAAATAAACATATCCGTTCGACGGATTCGGATAAATAAAATTTTTGGTCGGAATTTCATTTGTCGAGATGCCGGAATTTATATAAACTGTCCAATCGCTAAACACCGTATCGACCTCAGAAACATTGCGATACGTAATTCGATTTACCTGTAAATCAACAATTGTTTCGTCGGAAATTTGCTCAACACCATCAATATATGTAGTTGATTTTGAAGATGTTATAAAAAAAGCTCTTGCATTTGTCAGGGCTTTGTTGGTAGGTATTTTTAAATCAATTTTTTTATTTTCAACATCAACCACGCCCACAAAAGTATCTGCATCTGTTCTTATTTCGTAATACTTAAAATCGTTGCCGCGACAAACGTTTTGTTCTAATCCAAAAGATTTTAGCGTATCCAAAAGTTTTTGTTCATAGTTGGTTACAAAAACAGACGTATCTAAAACTATTCTGTTGTCCGGACTAATCACCACCATGTACGGCGTCCACGAAACATCTAACAAATCCGCTACAAAATACCCGTTTCCTTCGGCACTAACAGCCGGAAAATTCATATTGTATTCTTGCGTAAACTCAAAAACGGCTTTATTCGTGCTATTATTTGCCGCATTTATAGCCACAAAAAACACATCGCCGCAGTTGCAACCAAAATATTCGTGATAACTATCAAGAACGGGCATCCACAAATGACAACTTCCGCAACCCAAATTGAAAAAATTAATAAAAAGATATTGTTCCTTTTCGGCAAAATCCGAACTTAAATAGAAATTTCCGTATATATCTATAAATTTTAATGCAGGTGTTTCTTGCGAATAAATATTAACTCCAAACAGTATAAAGACTGTGAAAACTATTACTTTACGTTTCATATATGTATTTTTTTTAATTTGTAATTTTACACAAAGGAAAAAAAAAACTTGATGTTTTTCGCAAATAATAAAACTTTTTTCTAAATTTGTTTTTCTAAAATAAACCGCTGATGTTTTAATTAGCAGAAAATTTTAAGTAATGATATTATTAGATTTTGAGGAAGTTCTAAAAGATTTATACGAACAATTAAACAAACTGAAAGAAATTGGCAAACATTCGGAAATAGATATAAGTCAGACAGTTAGAGAGATAGAAACAAAAATAGCAGACAAAAAAAACGAAATTTACAGCAACCTGACAGCTTGGCAAAAAGTTCAAATATCTCGACATCCGGAGCGTCCTTACACGTTGGATTACATCAACGCACTGACAAACGGCGATTTTATCGAATTGCACGGCGACCGAAACATAAGCGACGACAAAGCAATGGTGGGCGGTTTTGGTAACCTCGACGGGCAAACCGTTATGTTCATCGGACAACAAAAAGGAGAAAACACCAAACAACGACAATATCGAAATTTTGGAATGGCAAATCCCGAAGGCTACCGCAAAGCACTGAGACTGATGCGATTAGCCGAAAAATTTGGCAAACCAATCGTAACTTTTGTTGATACACCCGGCGCATTTCCGGGCATCGAAGCCGAAGAGCGCGGACAGGCAGAAGCCATTGCCCGCAATATGTACGAAATGTTCAAACTGACTGTGCCAATTATCGTCATAATTATTGGCGAAGGCGCGTCGGGCGGAGCAATCGGAATTGGCGTTGGCGACAGGGTTTTTATGCTCGAATATACTTGGTATTCAGTGATTTCGCCCGAATCGTGTTCGCAAATTTTGTGGCGTAGCTGGGATTACAAAAAAGAAGCTGCCGAGGCGCTAAAACTAACTGCCGACAATATGTTGGATTTAAAACTAATTGACGGAATTATCAAAGAACCGTTGGGCGGCGCTCACAACAATCCGACCGAAATGTTTAATAATGTCAAAAAAGTAATTCTCGAAGAACTAAAAGAACTTGCTAAAATCAAAACTTCTAAATTATCTGAAAACAGAATAAACAAATTTTCTGAATTTGGACAGTTTCAAACAACAGCTCGTTAAAGCTAAAAGCTAAAAGCCAAAAGTTAAAAGTTAAAAACTAAAAGCTAAAATGCTGATAATTAGCGAGTTACGCAAATAGTTTATTTTTTAGTAATGTGCTGATTATTAGATTATTTCAAAAAAAAACACCGAACTATTGAGCTTATTAAGTAATAAAAAAATCATAAGTAATTTATGAAACAACAAAAAAACGAACTCGGAAAAGTACCACCTCAAGCCCTCGACCTCGAAGAGGCCGTTTTGGGTGCAATTATGATAGAACCGCAAAGCGACATTCCGGTTATTGAAATTTTGAAACCTCAAAGTTTTTACAAAGAGGCGCATCAAAAGATTTTTGAGGCAATAATCCAACTTTCGACCGAACACAAACCAATCGACCAACTAACTGTTGTTGAGCAACTTGCACGAAACGGACAACTCGAATTTGTGGGCGGAGCATATTATGTAAACAAATTGGCAAGTAGCGTTGGTTCGTCGGCTCACTTGGAATATCACGCCAAAATAATAACCGAAAAATACATAAAACGCGAAGTTATAAGCATTGCCAACAAAATGCAAACCAAAGCCTACGACCCGGGCGAAGACGTAAAGGATTTGCTCGAATTTGCATCAAAAGAAATTTTTGATATATCGTTTGCAAACGTCAAATCGTCGTCGCGGGCAATGAGCGAAATAATAATTGACGCAATGGAACGCATCGAAGAATTGGGCAAACGCGAAACTACTCTAAGTGGCATTCCGTCGGGATTTCCATCGTTGGACAGAGTTACTTCGGGCTGGCAACGCTCCGATTTGATTATCGTGGCGGCGCGTCCGTCTATGGGTAAAACAGCGTTTGTGTTGTCGATGGCTCGAAATATGGCGGTAGAACACAAAGTTCCGGTGGCTTTATTTTCGCTGGAAATGTCTGACATTCAACTAGTTACCCGACTAATGGTTAGCGAAACAGAAATACCTGCCGAAAAACTGCGAAACGGACAACTCGAAGCTCACGAATGGCGACAACTCGAAGACCGAATCAAACCGCTGGAAGATGCTCCGATTTACATCGACGATACGCCGGCGATTTCGATTACCGAACTTCGGTCGAAGTGTCGAAAATTGAAAACAACCAAAAACATCGAACTTGTTGTGATTGATTATCTGCAACTTATGACCGGACCGCCCGAAACACGAAGCAATCGCGAGCAAGAGGTTAGTACAATTTCGAGAGGGCTCAAAGCTATTGCGAAAGAACTCGACGTGCCGATAATTGCGTTGTCGCAGTTGAACCGGTCGCTGGAAGCCCGACAAGATAAACGCCCGATGTTGTCTGACCTTAGGGAATCGGGGGCTATCGAACAGGATGCCGACATCGTTACTTTTATTCACAGACCCGAAAAATTTAATACTTTCAACGACGACGACAGCGATGCAATAAAGGGATTGGCGGAAATTATTATCGCAAAACACAGAAACGGCGCTGTTACTGACGTTAATTTGAGATTTATAGATTATTTGGCAAAATTTGCCGAACCGGACGGAGTTATCGACGATGGTTTTAACGAAGAAAGTTTTACTTTGGCGTCCAAAATGAACGACGATACGGCTAACGAACCTATCAGCGAATTTAATGATAATTTTGATATAACACCGGACTTTTAATTCGATTTTTTAAGAATGGTGAATGATACGAACGTCAATTTATAATACTGACAATCAAACAATTACAGAACAAGAAAATTAAATTAAAAAAGCAAAAAACTATTTTGACAATCAAACAATCATAAAACACTGATTATCAAATAATTACAATTTCATAATAATGACAAAATTAAGTGTTAATATAAATAAAATCGCCACACTACGCAACGCAAGGGGAGGCAACAAACCGAGTGTGGTTGATGCTGCAATAAATGCCGAAAGGTTTGGTGCTGACGGCATTACCGTACATCCTCGCCCCGACCAACGACACATTACTTATAATGATGTTTTTGATTTGAAAAAAGTTATAAAAACAGAGTTTAATATTGAGGGCTATCCGAGCGAAAAATTTATTGAACTGGTGTCGGAAGCTCACCCAAAACAGGTAACTTTGGTGCCGGATCCGCCGGGTGTACTGACTTCAAATGCGGGTTGGGATACGAAGAAAAATTTAGATTTTTTAAAACAGGTTATTTCGACTTTTAAGAAACAGGAAATTCGCGTTTCGATTTTTGTTGATACTAACCTTCAAAATATAGAGTACGCTAAATTAGCCGGTGCCGACAGAATTGAATTATACACCGAACCGTATGCCGCTAATTACCAAGACGATAGACACAAAGCTATTGAGGATTTTGTGGTGGCGGCAAAATATGCTAAGGAAATAAATTTGGGCATAAACGCCGGGCACGACCTTAGTTTAGAAAATTTGGAATTTTTCATAAAATCTATTCCTTTTGTTGATGAAGTTTCTATCGGACATGCTTTGATTTCCGACGCTATTTATTTTGGCTTGGAAAATACGATACAAATGTATTTGCGGAAAAGTCACAACGCAACCATCTAATAATGAGCGACTTTTATAAAACAATTAAAGAACCTGCGGAGGGATTTTTCAAAGATAGATTGAGTAAATTTTACGCTTTTGCTTTTCCGGTCGAAACCGAAGAACAGGCAAAGGAATACCACAAAGAAATTAAGAAAAAATATCACGACGCGCGACATCACGTGTACGCTTTTGTGCTGGGGGCTGATATGTCGAATTTTCGTTACAGCGACGACGGAGAGCCTGCTAATTCTTCGGGTCCGCCGGTTTTTAATGCAATAAAATCGTTTGAACTAACGAATGTGCTGATAATTGTTGTGCGATATTTCGGGGGCAAAAAACTTGGTGTGCCGGGACTTATCAACGCGTACAGAACTGCCGCCGAATATGCGCTCGAAAATGCCGAAATTATTCAAAAAACACGCAAAAATAAACTGATTTTGACATTTCAGTACAATTTGATGAATCGTGTAATGTACATAATCGATAAACAAAATGCTGACATAGTTAAACAGGAATTTTCGGAAAATTGCTACATCGAATGTGCTATCCGAAAAAGTAAAACCGAAGAACTGAAAAATCTATTGACAAAATACGGCGTAAAGGTTGAAGAGGTTAGCTTTTAGCTTTTAGCCTTTGGCTTTTGGCCTTTGGGCGGGGCTAATTCCACACAATTTTCTTACATTTTCACAAAATATAATAATTCGGTATTTTTTTGTAACAACCTAACAATCAACGCTTTACGCACCCGTAAGAATTTCATTCTAACTATCTGATAATCAGCATTGCAATTACTATCGTGAGATAGAGAGGCAATGGTACTGCGTCTCTACGGTTTTGGTCGTTTTCTCAATTACTGTCGTGAGGGCTTCGCCGTTCTCAATTCTCAATTCTCAATTCTCAATTCTCAATTTAACGAGTGTTGAAAATACGCATCGTACAAAATTTGATGAATATTTGTGCGAATATTGTACTTCATCAACAATTTATTGTTCCTCGTCGGGTGGACGCGGTTCGACAAAAATACAAATAACAAGCCTGTTTTTGGGTCAGCCCACACAAAAGTTCCTGTAAACCCACTATGTCCAAAACTCTCTGCCGAAACGTCGGGCGAGGGTGTTCCGTATTGCGGTTTTGTGAGCGAGAGTTTGTCAAAAATAATTCCTCGCCGATTTCCCAACTCGGCAAACTGATAAGATGTCCAATTTTTCACAATGCTACTGTCGATGTATCTGTAATTGCCATAAACTCCGTAATTTAGAAACATTTGCACAAGTTTTGCAAGGTCGTTGGCATTGCCAAAAAGACCGGCATGCCCCGAAACTCCGCCCAGCATAGCCGCTCCCTCGTCGTGAACAAATCCGTGTAACAGTTGCTTCCGAAAAAATTTATCGTACTCAGTTGGCACAATTTGATTTTTACTGAACGACAAAAGCGGATTGAAACACAGGCAATTAGCTCCAAGTTTGTTATAAAAATATTGTTGCAAAAATGCCTCAAATTCAAGGTCTGTGTATTTTTTGACAATATCCGGATAAAAATAAAAAGACAAATCGCTATATCTATATTTTTTTTCTTTTAACAATTCAGATTTCTTTATCTGCCTGAAAATCTGCTTCTTATATTTTTTATTTATGTATAAATTTTCAGCCACTTGCACCGAAAATTTATCCGAAAAAGTTGTTTGATAAATTTTTTCATCTAATTTTTTATCCTTAGTTAATGTTTTTTTCCAAAATGGCAACCAAGCCGTCAGTCGCCCCTGATGACACATAATGTCAAGCATTGATATTTTTCGTTTATTCGACCGCCTAAAAAATTTGCAATACTCTGAAAATGAATTATTTATATCAATAATTTTCTGTTCGTACAACTTCATCAAAGCCGGTGCCGACGCCGAAATTTTTGTTACCGATGCCAAATCGTACAAATCGGAATTTTTTACTGCAACAATGCTGTCGTAGGTGTGAAACCCGTAAGATTTATGAAAAATTACTTTCTGATTGACCGCCACAAAAACTTGACAACCCGGAGTGGCTTTGTTTCGTATAGCAAAATTTGCAATAGAATCTATTTTTGAAAAAATATAAGCAGAATCCAGACCGACCTCCTGCGGAATTGTATATTTGAAGCGAATACCATTTTGATTGTTGAATAAAAATCCACCAAACAAAAATTGTCCGCAATAATCGTAAGCCAACGAATCGGAAACCCCAAAATGAACGATTGTATTTTTTTGGCTATCGTTAAAATGCTTGTAGTCAAACGTTTTTCCGAATCCACAAATAATAATTTTATCGTAATAGTTAATCAGCTCTTTATCAATAATTTTAGTATTATTAAATAAACCAATTATTAAAGTATTTCCTGTCGTTTTTTTTGTAGAAATTTTGGTGTAACGCTTCATACTGTTCAACAAAATTTCATTGTCATTTCCAATAGCCAAATAATCTATCCGCAAAGTATCAAGCCGCATAAACGGGATAAAATCGTTGTCATTTCCCGTAACTTTTACAGACGATTCGATTTCCGAACGTCGTGTCATTTCTTGCGAATACGCAAAAAAAGGTATAAAAAACAATATTAAAATCAACTTTTTCACAACCTATATTTTTTAATTTTCAAAAAAAATTATTTTGGTAAAAATATCAAAAAAAAATTATACGAATGGAGCACAATTTTATCTTTTTTGCAACCTTCGCAAAACTGTCTTTGCGTGCTTTGCGGTTAAAAATCAATAAAAATATTTTATTATAAGAAAAAAGTTTACTTTTGCGATTGCGAAAAAAAAAGCTGACAGCTAATGTCCAACAGCAAAAAATTAACAAATAAAACATTCATAACTAAAAGTTTTTCGGACACACAACAATTTGATTATAAGGCAGTAAGCAAATAAAGCATCAACGGCAAAAACAACTAAATTATAAACAGATGAAAAAAAATATTGCAGTAATTTACGGCGGCTATTCTGCCGAACACGATATTTCGGTTCTATCGGGCAAATACATTGCCTCACAAATCGATAACACCAAGTTTAATGTTTTTGAAATATTACTAAAAAAAGACAATTGGATTTTGGTCGGAAGCAACATCGAGATAGACAAAACAGATTTTAGCTTTGTTGTTAATCAAAAAAAAATAAAAATAGACGTAGCAGTTATTGCAATTCACGGAAACCCGGGCGAAAACGGCATTTTGCAGTCGTATTTGGACATAATAAATATTCCGTACACAACTTGCTCACACTTGGTGGCAGCTCTAACATTTAATAAATATTTTTGTAATAATTATTTAAAAAATCACGATATAAAAATAGCAGAATCAATTTTGTTGCACAAACACGAAGACAATACCGAAAAAGTATGCAATTTTGCCGAAAAAGTAGGTTTTCCGATATTCATAAAACCCAACGAAGGCGGTTCGAGCTTTGGCACATTCAAAGTAAAATCGCAAGCCGAAATCGAGGCAGCGGTCGAGAGCGCGTTTGAACACTCCCGCGAGGTAATTGTGGAACAATTTATATCCGGTCGCGAAATAACTTGCGGTTTGGTGAAAACAGACAACCAAATAACAGCTTTTACCCCTTGCGAACTTGTCAGCAAAAACGAATTTTTCGACTACGAAGCCAAATACAACTCCGATTTGAACGAAGAAATAATCCCGGCCCCGTTTACGCCAAATATTTTGCAAGAATGCAAAAAAATGTCGGTTGAAATTTACAAAAAATTAACCTGCAAGGGCATTGTACGTATTGATTATATAGTTCACAACGACGAATTGTATTTTTTGGAAGTAAACACAATTCCGGGCATGACCTCCGAATCGATAGTTCCCAAAATGTTGCGATACGACAATATCAATCTGAAAAATATTTTAACCCAACTCATTACTGAGGAGCTTTAACCTCCACACTATCATCGTTGCTCGTAGCGTCCTTTGTGGGCGCATAGGTCAACATTATGTCCTTGACCGACAAGTGCATAAACGTCGTTTTTGGCGAATGCGAAGTTATTTGCCCTTCGATGCTAACCAATTTTTTGTCAGGATTTGTTGAAATTTCGGCTGTATATTCTACCCACGACGTTTTTCGTACGGCTATCCGCACTTCTTTTTCAACTACGGAACTGTCAGAGTATCTTGCTAATAGCCTCATTTTCAAACCCTTACTTTTATCGTCAGGATACGAAATTATTTTAGCAATCAGCTTGTAATTTCCGGCATTTCGCATCGGAATATTAAACGCAATATCGTTTGTAATTCCATCTTCGGGCATCAACCACTCGCGCTTCAACGGCCAAAGGTCGCGTTGTTCCAAGCTAATCAACTCCAACGAATCCAAATAATCAAGCTCCTTAGTTAGCGAATCAATCACAACGGCTTGAATTTCGATAAAATTATTCATATTTTGTAAATAAAAAACTACCGTGTTGTAAAATTCTTCGCGCGTAATGTCATATTGTTTGAAAATATCATTGTAATACGAGAGCGAATCGGGATTTTTTATTTTTGCATCAAACAAAGATTGGTAACCAAACAACGCATCAGCCCTGTGAATATCAATCAAAATAGAAATAAATTCTTTCCTATTCATAACATTTTTTGCGTCCTTGTTATCATTACGGCAGCCGTATCCAAAAATAAAAAATAATCCACCTAACAGCAACAGTATTTTTTTGTTCATTATACTAAAATTTATAAAAAAAATATTAAAGTTTTTCGGCATAAAAAAAATATTTTAATTTTGTGAAAAAATTAAATTATGTCGAAAGATAATTCTAAATTAGTTTACAAAATTACAATAATTTTATTGATTATTGCAATAGCTTGGTTATTTTATGATAAAATGGCAACCGGCAAAAGAAATGCGTTGTTAGAAAAGCAATTGGAAGCCACCTTAGAACACACCCGCGATTCGCTGAACAAAGAACTAACAACGTTGTACATAGATTTGAACGAACTGGAAACCACCAACGAAGCCATCAACGATAGTTTGAAAGTACAACAACAAAAAGTAAAAGAACTGATAACCAAGTTGGCAAACACCAAAACATCGGACAAAGCCAAAATAAACAAGCTAAAAGCCGAAATAGAAACCCTCAAAAAAATAATGCGAAGTTATTTTAGGCAAATAGATTCGTTGAATCAGGAAAATGCAAGCCTCAAAGAAGAAAATACTCGCATAAAAACCAACTTACAAGTAGTCGATAAACAAAACCAAGACCTTACAAATCAAAAAGATAGCTTGGAACAAACCGTTGCCGTAGGAAAAGAATTAAGCATTTACAGCGAAAACTTTACGGCAATGAACAAAAGAGATAAAAAAACCGACCGCCACAAAAAAACAAGTAAATTCAAAGTGTGTTTCACACTCTCGGAAAACAAAATCGCAAGCGTAGGCCGAAAAAATATCTACATAAGAATAGCCGAACCAACAACATCACGGATATTAACAAATAGAAATTCCGGCGAATTTATGTTCCAAGGCAACTCAATTATGTATTCGGCAGTTCGCGAAATAGAATATCTGGGCAAAGCCGAACGAATTTGCGTGTATTACAACGTTTTGGACGAAGAACTATCCAAAGGCGAATACACAGCTTTTATTTTTGTCGGAGGTCAAGAACTCGGAAGTGTTAAATTAAAATTAAAATAATATGAACCAATTAGACAATAATCTGCCTTACAAAGTAAAAGATATTTCGTTGGCCGAATGGGGACGAAAAGAAATAGAATTGGCAGAAGTAGAAATGCCCGGTTTGATGGCATTGAGAAAACAATATGGCGAATCAAAACCATTGAAAGGTGCCAAAATATCAGGCTCTTTGCACATGACAATCCAAACAGCCGTTTTGATAGAAACCTTGATAGAACTGGGCGCAGACGTCAGATGGGCAAGTTGCAATATTTACTCAACCCAAGACCACGCCGCAGCCGCAATGGCCGAAAGAGGCGTGCCGGTTTTTGCGTGGAAAGGCGAAACACTCGAAGAATATTGGTGGGCAACTTATATGGCACTGACTTTCCCCGACGGCGAAGGTCCCGACCTGATTGTAGATGACGGTGGCGACGCAACAATTATGATTCACAAAGGTTACGAAGCCGAAAATAATCCGGCAGTTTTGGACGAACCCCAAACAGCCCCCGACGTACAAGAACTTTACAAACGTCTGAAAACCGTTTTGCAAGAAGATAACCAAAAATGGCACAAAGCAGCTAAAAAAATAAAAGGAGTATCCGAAGAAACAACCACAGGCGTTCATCGTTTGTACCAAATGTTGCAAAACGAAACCCTTTTGTTTCCGGCTATCAACGTAAACGATTCGGTTACAAAATCGAAATTCGACAACTTATACGGTTGTAGAGAATCACTTGCCGACGGAATCAAAAGAGCTACCGACATTATGGTTGCCGGAAAATCTGTTTTGGTTTGCGGTTATGGCGACGTGGGCAAAGGTTCTTCGCAATCGTTGAGAGGTTTCGGCGCCAAAGTTACTGTTACCGAAATAGACCCAATTTGCGCTTTACAAGCATCTATGGAAGGCTACGAAGTAAAAACCGTTGATGACGTGGTCGAAAAAACCGACATTTTCGTTACTGCAACCGGCAACAAAGACATTATTACCATAGAACATATGGCAAAAATGAAAGATAAAGCTATTGTTTGTAACATCGGGCACTTTGACAACGAAATTCAAGTGGAAGAGCTAAAACGCTATCCGGGAATAAAACATATCAACATCAAACCTCAGGTGGACCAATACGTTTTCCCTGACGGACATTCGATTATTTTGTTGGCAGACGGTCGCCTTGTTAATCTTGGTACTGCTACCGGACACCCATCGTTTGTTATGAGTAACTCGTTTACCAACCAAACTTTGGCGCAATTGGATTTGTGGACTAAAAATTACGAACTTGGCGTGTACAGATTGCCAAAATATCTCGACGAAGAAGTAGCCAGATTGCACTTGGCACCATTGGGCGTAAACCTAACAAAATTATCCGAAGAACAAGCCGAATACATCGGCGTAAAAGTAGATGGTCCATACAAAGCCGAACATTACAGATATTAGAATTTTATTTATACTTTTTTTAGACAACAAAACCTCAAAGTTTATAAAAATTTTGAGGTTTTTTGTTTTGTTTGAGGTTCCCCTCCACCGAAAAGTAGGAATGCAAAGTCGTATTCAGAAAATACAAATCCCCCGATTTACATCGAGGGCTACAAAAATGTCATCGATACGCGATTGAGGTAAACCCCGTAGAGGTGATATATTTGTAACCCCGTATAGAATGAAATGAAATGCGGGGATTAAAACAATAAAAACCGTTTTTTGATGTTTTTCCCCCAAAAAAACAAGGCTTTCTAAGTCAAAAACAAATTGTAAGTTATTGATAATTTGGATATTAACATTTTCTGAATGCGCCTACAAAGCTGGGAAATTTTTAGCGTGGTTCCGGTTTTGGCCTGTTAGCTAAGAGCCAAACGCCAAACGCTATTTAAGTCCGTGCTTTTTGAATAAACTAACGTATTTAGGCGTCAAATTAGTAAAATAATTCATCGTCCAAGTTTTTAAGATAGTAACAATTGTGTAACCAATAATTATATCCTTTGTATCGATGTAATTATCGAACAAATCGTTCATTTGTTTAATAAATTTTTCCTGTTCGCTTTTGTGAATATCGCGTTCCTCAAAATTAAACTCAACCATATATTTGTATTTGAATCCAAAATGAAACTCAGAATAAGTAATGAATTTTTTAAACGCATCTTTAAGCGCTTCGGTTTCAACATCCTCAACAATACCTTTGTAATAACTATTTATCAGCTCGCTCCAACGTTTATGCTGATTATCTATAATCGCAATATCCATTTCGTAAGCCGGTTTCCAATTTATCAATTTGTTCGTATCAAATTTTATTTTTGTAACATCAATGTAATTCTCAGATAGCAATTCTTCGTATTTTTCGATTTTTTTGATATTATCGAACGAATATTTTATAACATTTTTGGTGTAAGTATCGTTAATTTTGTTTTTGTTCGCCATCATATAAGCGTCATTTATGAACAATATCATATTTTTTTGTTCACCTTCTTCCGCATCAACCTCCATCACATCAACGTGAACCGACTTAAGTCTTCCACCTTTGAGTTTTATAAACATATCAACGCCCTGATTTTCAACAATTTGCTCTCTGTTTTTAAACAAATAAGTAGCCACATCAATCTCGTTCACATCTTCGGGCATTTGAATTATTTGATTCAAATCAAGATTCAACATATCATTTTGTTGATACTCCCAAAGCATTTCGGCAACTTTATTCACAAAATTAACCTTGTTATCCGTAGAAATAATCAAAGCCGCCGAAGTAACTTTTTGCAAAATATATCTTGCGTGCTGTCTTCCGGTTTTGTATTTGGTCAGCATTTCTTGATTTTGCTTTTCTAATTTTACGATATCCAATTTGATTTGGTCTTCTCGGTATTTATTTTTCTTGTTCAAATCCTCCAATTCTCGAACCTTTGTACGCAACTTATCTTCGGTGATACTTTTATCTTTGTTTGTTTTCTTCAATTTATCAATCGAAGTTTTCATTGCATTTTCTTGTTCCTTCATTTCTACGGCTTGTAGCTGGAATTTTTGAAGCAAATCGGCTGTTTGTTCCGAAATTCTAACCGATTTCAATGTCGAAGCAATACTTTCGGCAATTTTTTCGACCAATTCGATTTCATATTTATCAAAATTTTTGAACGATGCCAACTCAATAACCCCAAGCACCTCGTCATCAACTTTAAGTGGCACAATAATTATACTCGACGGGTTTGCAGCACCGGTTCCGGATTTAATTTCGATATAATCCTCAGGCACATCAGTCATATAAACCGTAAATTTTTCTTCGGCAACCGCCCCAATCAAGCCCTCTCCTATTTTAAGTTTTTTGTGTATAAATTTTTCTCGATTCCACGCATAAGCCGCCAAAAGTTCAAGATATACCTCTTCGGCGTCGTTATCATTCAACAAAAATATAACTCCCTGATTAGCACCAAGATACTTAACCAAGTTGGAGATAACCTCATTTCCTAATTTTTTCAAATTATTTTGGTTCAAACGCAAAATATTTGAAAATTTTGCAAGTCCTTCTGCCTCTCTACTTCGTCTGAAATCATCTTTTTTACGACTTTTTTCTTCATCTTCAACCTGTAACAAACTGTCTCGCAGCTGAATAAGCGAGTTCCCCAGCAAATCGCCGTCGCCGGCAGGAATAAAGTTGTAATCGTAATTTCCGTTAGATATACTTTGAGCAAAATTTGATGTTTCTTTCAGATTTTCCACCAAAAGCGATACCGATTCCAATATCAAACCCAACTCATCTTCACGGCTCAAATCTATTTTATCGTTATAATTTCCTTTCGATATTTTACCAATAATATCATTAGTTTTCAGTAGCGGATTTATCACATTTTTCGACATCAACACGCTAAGCACAATAATCAACAAAATACTCAAAATAAAGAACAACCCCGATGTACGAATTACAGAAGTTCTGATATTTGCTATTTGTTCTTCGTCTTTTTCTATATATCTTTCAATTCTGTTGGCAATGTAATCAATAGATTTGATTTCGGCCATAAGCGTAGAGTTCGTATAGCTATTGACCGACACAATATGTTGGTGATAAACATTCAGCAACTCCTCAACCGCTTCGTCGTTATTAAATTTTTCACTTTCATAATCGGAACTAATTGTACCAATTTTTTGCTGTTCGGCCACAAGCATTTCTTGTTGCGCTTTTATTTTTTCGGGGTGAAAAATCAAATATTTATACCTGATAATTTCATCAATTGGCGAACTAATATTTCGTTTGTAAATATCTTGGTATCGAAACAACGAATCGTGGAACGCACCAATAAACATAATAACGCTGTCGCTCTCTAAATGCTCCACCGAAATATTGCTCAAATCGTCAAATTCGTCCAAAATACTATTATTTATAACTTTAAATTTATTTGTTTCAACGATATATTTTTCATTCAAATTGGTTGCCGACAAATTTACGACATTAGCCTCCAAAGCATAATAATTGTTTTGGATATGCCTAAAATGCTTTTTATACGTATTCAAAACTTGTTTGCTATGATAATTATGCTGAATCATTATGATTTTGTTGAATTGCGAAATTCCAATTCCCATAGAAACAAATAATGTAAAAAATAAACCAAAAATTACTTTGTTCTTTATACTGATACTATTTAAATTTTTTATCATAATTATTTTTTTTCCTAAAAAGTTATAAAAAAATACGCTTTATCCAAAGATTTATTTTTATTATATAATAAATTGAAATCCTGTAATTTACAAGTATTACAGCAATTTTCGTACAATTTTTAAAAACAACACTTCGTTAAATTAAAAATTAAAAGATAAATTTTAAAAAACTGATTATCAGACAGTTATATATGCGCCAATCACCCCACCTAACCATCTGACTATCAACATACTACAATAAAAATACCGAAGTATTGTTAAAAATAAAAAACGCTTAAAGATACAAATTTTATTAAAAATAATAATACAAAAGTTATTTTTTTCTTTTAACGATGTAATCCACAAGGATATTCAGCGAGTTCTTTGCCTCACTATCAGCGAACTTTGAGTTCAAAATTTCTTTTGATTTTTCTATATATTTCATCAAAAATTTATTTGTGTAATCAATTCCGCCGGTATCGTACACGTAATTTCTGACCAAATCAATATCTGCATTCGTTTTTATTTTTTTAGACAAAACGCTTTTAATCTTTCGGTGCGTTTTTTTATCTACGTTGTCCAAAGTGTAAATCAACGGCAGAGTTAATTTACTCTCTTTCAGGTCATTACCCGAAGGCTTACCAATTGTATTAGTTTTTTCGTAATCGAACAAATCATCTTTTATCTGAAAAGCCAAGCCCAAATTTTTGGCAAACATCTCAATATTTTTCAAATGTTCCACGTCGTCCGAAACCGACAAAACGCCGGCTTTTGCAGCGGCCATAAGCAAACTCGCAGTTTTTCGCTCAATAATCTTAAAATAAACCTCTTCGGTAATGTTTAAGCGTCTGGATTTTTCCAACTGCACAAGTTCTCCTTTTGCCATTTCCTGTACAGCGTACGAAACTGTTTTTAAAATCTCAAAAGCCTCATATTGCACCGAAATTTCCAAACCTTTTGCCAAAAGATAATCGCCCACAAGCACCGCCAATTTTGACTTCCACAACGCCTTTATCGAAAAATTACTGCGTCTGATTTGCGAGTTATCCACCACGTCGTCGTGAACCAAAGTTGCCGTATGCAACAACTCTATCAAAGTTGCACTAACATAAGTTTTTTCGGTAATCTCGCCTACCAATTTAGCACTCAACAAAACCAAAATAGGTCGCAATTCTTTCCCTTTGGTTTTTATTATATAATTTAGCACATAACTCAAAAGTTTGTTGTCCGTTTGCATCGAAGCCTGAAAAAAATCGGAAAATTCTTCGTAATTTTTTAAAATCGGTTTCTTTATTTGCTCAATTGTACCCATATATTTTTTTCGTTGTTTAATAATGTGTGTAGTTTGTTATTGTTTTTTTACATATAACAAATTGACAATCAGCATCATAACTTCAAATTACTATCACAAATTAAGAGTAAAAACAGAAGCAGAAATTCATTGTCATACCTATTTCAGTCAAAATTATTTCACAAAACTATATTTTTTTTGTGTACTTGTCAATTTTTTCTTCTAATGCGCCACTATCAATTCCCCTTTTAAAAAAACAAATAAATTGAAACTAAAAAAATACGTAGAACAAAAAATTATTTATAAAAAATACAAAACCGAGTTTCAGCGAAACAAATTTAACTAACTTATAATAGCAAAATTAAAATATAATTATATTTGCAATAATATTTTTAAAAAATAAAGAAGCAAAAATAATATAAACATCTAAAAATCAACTAGTTATGAAAAAAGCACTTTTAACAATTTTAGGAATTTTAGTATTATCAAATTTAAGTTCACAAACTGCTAACATAAAAATACTACAATACAACCTACTTTTTTACGGATTGAACCAAACCGGTTGCAACAGCAGCAACAACAACATAACAACAAAATCCAATTATCTAAAAACAATAATAAACTACACAAAACCTGATATTTTTTCGGTAAACGAAATAAATGCAAACAACGGAACACACAATTTTTTGCTAAATAATGTTTTTTTACAAAACGGTTATAGTAATTACAAACGCGGAAAACTAATGGGCAGCTATCTAACTTCTCAAGTTTTTTACAACACGCACACCCTAACGCTTTATTCGAGCAACGACAATATAAATTCTTCACCGCGAAGGATACACGAATATATTTTTTATTACAATTCGCCCGACCTTGCCAATGGCGACACAGTATTTTTTTCTTATTTTGTAGCTCACTACAAAGCCGGCAACTACGGAAATTCAAGCACTGACCGCAGAAATTCGTCCGACAATTTGATGAATTACATCGACAACCACGACATAAAAAACTACATTTTGGTAGGCGACCTCAACTTGTACAGCGCCAGCGAAGATGCTTACAAAATACTGACCGACTACACAAATCCGAACATCAGCTTTATCGACCCGGGCGTAGCCGGCAACTGGCACGACAACAATGCCTATTCCGATTATCATACGCAATCTGCACTTTACAACAGCAACGATTGCGGTGCCGGCGGAGGCTTGGACGACAGATTTGATTTTATACTTTTCTCTCCCGACATAAACAACGGCACATACTCAATGGAGTACAAAACAAACTCGTTTGAAATCATAGGACAAGACGGCAACCACTTCAACAGTGGTGTTTCCTGGCAGGGCAATTCTTCGGTTCCGAGCAATTTACTAAACGCCATTTCAAACTGCTCCGACCACCTACCAATAACCGCAGAATTCACAATACAACAACAGCCAATAGCCACAGAAGACTTAAAACATCAACTAACAATTACCTTCAACAACCCATTTGACAACGAACTAACAATAAGCTCAACAGAAACAATCAAAAAAATCACAATAACAGACATATTAGGACGGGAAATATTACAACAACAAACAAGCGAAAAACATACGACAATCTCAACAAGCAACATAAAAAACGGAGTTTACATCCTTTCAATCACAGACGAGAACAACAACAAAACCACCCACAGAATAACAAAATAACAAAAACTAAAAAAGTTCCACGTAGAACATCAAACCAAAACATCAAAACATGTTCTACGTAGAACTTAAAATATCACCCTACAAAAAAACTCACCGCCCCATTTTCACCAAAATCACATTAATATCAGCAGGGGAAACACCTGAAATTCGCTTGGCTTGACCTATAGTTTTAGGTTTTATTTTATTTAATTTTTGTCTCGCTTCGATAGAGATAGAGTCTAATTTGTCGTAAGAAAAACTAGTTGGTATAATAATATTTTCAAAAGAATTTAATTTTAAAGCAACCACTTTTTCGCGCTCAATGTAATTCCTATATTTTATATGAATTTCAGTAGAATTTACATGCTCTTTGGTTAATTTTTTCTCGTTTATATAGTTAGAAATTTCAGAAGAAATATCAACCAAATCAACCAAGTGTATCTCGGGACGAAGTAGGAGTTGGTCAGCTCGCTGAGATTCTTTCAGTGGAGAAGACTTAAACTGACTACTCTTAGGGTTAAAATCGCTTATTTTCACCTTAACTTCTTTCAGAAACGATACAAATTCATCGATTTTAGCGTATTTCTCCACAAAAAACGCTTCTCGCTCCTTACTCAATAGTCCGAAATCAATAGCAAAAGGGTGTAATCGTTGGTCTGCATTATCTTGCCTGAGTAGAATTCGATGTTCGGCGCGCGAAGTAAACATTCGATAAGGCTCATCTACTCCTTTTGTAATCAAATCGTCTATCAAAACTCCAATGTATGAATTATCGCGACGTAAAACAAATTCGTTTTCGTTTTTTACCCGCAAAGCTGCATTTATACCGGCAACAAGTCCCTGCGCAGCCGCCTCCTCGTAACCCGTAGTTCCATTTACTTGCCCTGCAAAATACAAATTAGCAATTTTCTTTGTTTCTAAGGTGTGGTGCAGTTGTGTGGGTTGAAAATAATCATATTCGATGGCATAAGCAGGCCTAAATATGCGTACATTTTCAAAACCGTTTATTTTTCGCAACGCATTTAGTTGTATGTGTAGCGGTAACGACGACGAAAAACCGTTCAAATAATACTCTACGGTTGTACTTCCTTCCGGTTCCAAAAACAATAAATGCTTTTGTTTGTCCGCAAAAGTAACCAATTTATCCTCGATACTTGGACAATATCGAGGTCCAATTCCCTTAATAGTTCCTGTAAAAAGAGGAGAAAATTCAAAACCTTTTTGTAATTCGGCGTGAACATCAAGGTTGGTATAGGCCAAATAACAGCTTCTGTTTGGTAAAATTTGCTTTGATTTTGGGTCAAAAGAGAATTTTCCGCCCTCTTTGTCGGCTTTTTGTTCCTCTAATTTTGAAAAATTAACCGAGCGTCCGTCTATTCGTGGCGGAGTACCGGTTTTCATTCGGTCGGTTGTAATACCAAAAGATTTTATTTGTTCGGTTAAGTTAAAAGAGGCCAACTCCCCCACTCTACCGCCACTTTGTTGCGTACTACCAACGTGCATCAAGCCGTTCAAAAAAGTTCCGGCAGTCAAAATTACTGTTTTTGATGAAAATTTAACGCCCCAATTCGTTACAACACCCTTAATTTTGTTGTTTTCAACAATAAGTTGCTTAACAGTATCTTGCCAAAAATACAAATTTTCGATAGTTTCAAGTCTATCTCGCCAAGCATTAGAAAATTTAACCCTGTCAGATTGCGCTCTCGGACTCCACATAGCAGGTCCTTTGGACTTGTTCAGCATTCGGAACTGTATCATAGTTTCGTCTGTAATCAAACCGGTCAATCCGCCCAAAGCATCAATTTCGCGTACAATTTGCCCTTT
>PDWI01003482.1_pt1 | contig 22180 bp, 12 predicted proteins | sample 1430891 | NCBI WGS metagenome assembly PDWI01 (sample SAMN01162508, study PRJNA174530) | Oral metagenome, whole genome shotgun sequencing project. | biome: Marine environment; feature: Marine mammal; material: Swab sample of the gingival sulcus; isolation source: swab sample of gingival sulcus... | reverse complement strand
TTATTGAAAATTGCAGCTTCTGTTCTTATACTTATAACTGTTGGTTTTGGTAGTATCTGGATAAATGAACACATTTTTAACGGGAATGAACTTACAAGTATTCGCTTTGAAGCTCCGGCAGGCGAAAAATCAAAGATCCAACTTACTGATGGCAGCAATGTTTGGCTGAATTCGGAAACAGTTTTAACTTACAATGTAACCAACCCCAGAAATGTTGCTGTGGAAGGTGAAGCATTTTTTGATATTAAAAAAGATGCTGGTAAACCATTTTGGGTTGAGACAGCTTCCGGAATGAAGGTTAAAGTTACAGGAACCCGGTTTAATCTCAGGTGTTATGCCGGTGATCCCGTTGTGGAAACGACCCTTGAGGAGGGTAAGGTGATCATAATAGGAGAAAATTCTGACCGGTTAGCCGTATTAACCCCCGGACAACAAGCCAGGTATACAGTACAAAAAGATGAAATTAATGTGAAAAATGTTTCTCCAGAATTATACTCCCTATGGAAAAACAATGAAGTAGTTTTTTCCGAAGTTTCATTCAGAAATTTAGTACCACAAATAGAGCGATGGTATGGAGTTTCCATCGAATTAGATCCGAAAATGAACAACGAAGACCGATTTACCATGACCATAAAAACGGAAAGCCTACGTGAAATGCTTAATATGATGAAATTAACTTCAAAGTTTAATTATGAAATAAATGGTTCCAGAGTGAAAATAATTTCAGAATAAAAGAAGGAAAGTGTCCGACCACTTTCCTTCATAACCACCTTAAGGTGATAATATTAATTATACTAATTAACACTGTAAAAGTATGAAAAAAAAACTATGCCTTTACGCGTGCAGGCCAAATCCCTGCATAAAAAAAGTTTTAAGGATTATGAAAGTAACGACTTTTTTTCTGTTTGCTATGTTTTTTCAGGTTTCTGGCACTGTCTTTTCTCAGACCAGCGGACTTATTAACCTGAAAGCGGAGAATGAATCTTTGAAGGAGATACTTAAATTGATTGAGGATCAAAGCAGTAACAGGTTCTTGTACAATAGTAAAAACATTAATGTAGAACAGAAAAAAAGTATCGATTGTCAAATAAAAAGTATTGAAGAAGTTTTGGATATGCTTTTTGAAGGTACGGATATTAAGTACCGTGCTTTTGAAAAGACTTATGTCCTGTTTTCGGAAGAAAGTAACAGACTAATCTCAAAGAGAGATTTATCTACCTCTACCCAACAGCAACAAACCATTTCTGGAAAAATTACTGATTCTTCCGGTTCTCCTCTTCCTGGTGTGACGGTTATTGTTAAAGGCACTACGCAGGGAACAGTTACAAATGCTGAAGGAGAATATTCATTAATTGATGTTCCAGAAGATGCCGTTCTTCAGTTTTCGTTTGTGGGAATGAAAACGCAAGACATTGTCTTAAATGGAAAAGATATTATCAATGTCACTATGCTTGAAGATGCAATTGGAATTGAAGAAGTGGTTGCTATTGGCTATGGTACGATGAAAAAAAGTGATATAAATGCAGCCATTGTTTCAGTGAAATCAGATGAGCTCGTTAAAACTTCAAGCCCAAATGTTTCAGATATGCTGATGGGAAAGGCAGCGGGATTAACTGTAATTCAAAGGAGTGCACAACCAGGTGGAGGTTTGAATGTGTTGATACGTGGAGCTGCTTCTACTGGAGCTGGTAATGCTCCATTATATGTAATTGATGGATTTCCTGTTTCAAATTCAGGAGTTGAACCAAGTAGCGGGAACCAATGGAATGAAGGGAGTAGAAGTCCTTTAAATGATATTAATCCTAATGATATTGAATCTGTTGAAATTTTAAAGGATGCTTCTGCTACCGCAATATATGGAGCACGAGGAAGTAATGGAGTTATCCTCATTACAACAAAACGAGGAAATAGTGGAACTCAAGTTAATTATACATTTAATACCTCAATTCAAGAGATACTCCAAAAGCCTGTTTTGCTGAATGCCCAAGAGTTTATGATTGAGCAGAATCGCTATCTTAATGAATTATATTTGCAGCAGAACGAAATTTATCCTTATGGGAATACCGACCCTTCGTTAGTAAGTCCATATCTGCCAAAATATACGGATGAAGAGATTGCGACAGCTGGTGTTGGAGTAAATTGGTATGACCTGATTACTCGTACAGGAAAAATTAATCAACATAACTTAGCAATTAGCCATGGTGGAGGAAAGACAAAAACGCTTTTTTCCTTGAACTATTTCAGCCAGGAAGGAGTTATAAAAACATCTGGTATTGAGAGAATTACATTGAGATACAACTTAGACCAAGAGATCACCAAGTGGTGGAACTATAGTGTGTCATCTCTTGCTGCCATCACGAAAGAAGAAAATGCAACTCTTGGAGGAGGACGAGATGCAACAGCTGGGATTATCGAATCGGCACTGAATTATAGCCCATTAATTAAAGTGGAAAAAGATCCGTTCACCGGTGGTTGGGTAGAAGATCCGAGTCAGGCTTTATTGAATCATCCTTTGTCGTATTTGGATATGACAGATAATACTAAAACGAAAAGATTTTTAACTACACTCAGTACTAATATTTATTTATTTGAAGATGTATGGATGAAGTTTTCTTTTGGAGCGGATATTCGAAATGGATTAAGAGAAAACTATTCTCCCTTGACCACGAAGTATGGAAGAGAGGCTGGTGGAGATGCTAATATAAACAATGTTTACAGAGAGGATTATATCGCTGATGCGGTGGCTAATTATCAAAAGGAATTCAATCTGAAACATAAACTATATGCACTGGTCGGGTATTCGTATCAGGTATTTAATTCTGGTAGTGCAAATGCAAGAGCACAAGGATTTTCTTCTGATGCATTAAGTTATTATGACTTAGGTGCTGGTACGGCAAGACCCATTGTGAGTTCTGGGCAAAGTAAGCATATATTAGCCTCTTATTTTACCCGTTTGCAATATACTTTTGATGATAAATACTTGTTTACTTTTACTGGAAGAATAGACGGGAGCGATCGTTTTGGGAAAAACAATCGTTATGCTTTTTTCCCTTCTGGGGCTTTTGCTTGGAGAATAAGTAAGGAAAATTTCATGATGGATGCTTCTTGGATATCAGATATTAAGTTTAGATTGAGTCTAGGACAAACGGGAAATGAAAATATTGGTAATGGAGCAGCTTCTGAATATTATGCTTTTCAAGGACTTGGTTATTATTTCGGTGATAGTCAAAGTAATTCTCTTAGGCTCTCTAAACTAGGAAATCCTGATTTGAAATGGGAAACAACCACAGAATATAACTTTGGAGTAGATTTTGGGTTTTTTAAAAACAGGATTAACGGTAATGTTGATATTTTTTATAAAGAAATAAAAGACCTGTTAAGTAATCGAACTTTGCCACTAACATCAGTCGTTTCTACTATTCCATGGAATGTTGGAACAACCCAAAGCAAGGGAATTGAACTTATGCTCAACACGATCAATTTAACTGGTCCATTACATTGGAAATCAACATTGACTTTTACTTCATATAGAGATAAGTGGCTCGAAAGAGATCCAAAGGTAATCTTGGCACCTTACCGAAGTGAAAGGGATCCACTTAGGTCAGTGTTTACGTTACTTCCTGATGGAATCAAGCAAATAGGCGAAGAAACTCCAACTATGCCAGCTCTTTTACCTGGGCAGCAGAAATACAAGGACATTAATGGCCTAGATGATAATGGCAATTTAACAGGTCAACCAGATGGAGTCATTAATCAGGCAGATTTGGTATATAGAGGTACACAAACTCCTAAGTTTACAGCGGGATTCAGCAATACTGTGAAATATAAAAATTTTGATTGGAACTGCTTTATTTATGCTTCAGTAGGAGCATTGAAATGGCCAACAACAAGGATGGAGCATAGTGTTTATGGTAGTTATGGAGCACAACGTTTTAAAGACAATTTTAACTTTTTAAAGGAAGTTGAGAATAGATGGAACTCGGATAATATGAATGCAACTATGCCCAGTGGAGAAGTTAATGGCTATAGTACCTTCGGAGCACCATACTGGGAAAAAGCTTCTTATATCCGGTTAAAGAATCTCTCTATGGGATATGACATTTCAGATTTGATTGCCAAACGCTTTAATTACACCGCGAGAGTATCTTTAAATGCGCAGAATGTTTTTACGATCACAAATTACAATGGACTGGATCCAGAGGTTGAAAATACCAGGGCAGCTTACCCTCAGACAAGAACATATTCAATTGGCATTGATATCAAATTTTAATTTTAAAATCATGAATAAATTATATCAAAATATTTTAACATTACTATTAGTGATTTTTATTTCTTCTTGTGAGCAAGATTTAGAACCTCACTTGTATGGAACAATAAACCCTCGTAACGCTTTTCTTTCAAGTGAGGATTTAGAGGCCGCGACAACTTCTATTTATAATGAACTCAGATCTAATGGATGGGGAGGATATATGTTTTCGGGAGGAAGTCCATTTGTGATGGATGAAGTTGCTACTGGTGAATGGACAATTAAATGGTCTCAGCCCAATTTTCTAAGTGGGGCATGGACTTCGGGAGGGCAGATATATGGTTTTTATAGAAATTTTTCACGTGCTGTAACAAAGTGTACTTACATGATAGCGCAATTTGAGGCTTCGCCTGTCGAAGCCGAAATTAGAGAAAACTATATCGCCCAAGTCAGGGCATTAAGGGCATTTTTTATGTATGATATTTACCGATTTTATGGTCCAATGCCACTAATTATTGATTCTGAAATGGCCTTACATCCCGATCCTGATTATAAACCTACAAGACCGCCAGCAAGTGAAGTCGAAAATTTCATAACAACCGAACTTAGGGAGGCTGCTAATACTTTACCTGTTAGTCAGGCACAGTATGGTCGGATTACAAAAGGCGCAACCTTGGCTTATTTATTAAAGTTCTATATGCATAAAAAGGAATGGCAAAAAGCAGTAGAAATCTCAGATGAAATTATAGGCTTGGGATACTACCAGTTAGAACCTAATTATGCAGATATTTTTTCTTCTCAAAATGAAGGGAACAGAGAATTGATTTTCGTTGTCACTGGTGTACCAATAAAAGGTTATGGTAATCATGTGTATGCTAATATACTGCCGGGTGATTTTCAATCACCATATGGGAATAGTGTTACTGGCTGGAATGGGCACCGTATGCCATGGGCATTCTATGATTCATTTGATGAAAATGATACAAGAAAGGAACTGATATGGGATAAATATCAAACAAAAAGTGGAACAATGATTGATCTTCGAGCCAGTGGAGATATTGGTGCACTGCCGTTAAAATACGGTATTGATCCAGATGCGACGGGGATCTGGGCTGGCAATGATAAAGTTTTGGATCGTTATGCGGAAGTATTAATTAGTAAGGCTGAAGCTTTAAATGAATTAAACGGCCCCAATCAGGAAAGCATTGATCTGATAAATACAATTCGGTCGCGTGCGTATGGAGCATACGGGGGACAAGATCAAGTTGTTCTGAGTGAAGAGTTTGATGTGACGCCAACGTGGAATGATTCCCGTTCATCTTATGATTTTGAAAAGTTCTTCGTTAAACAATTTGAAGATATGGTTTCAATGCAGGTTGAAAGATATAGTACTGGTTCTCCAGACAATCCTTATTCTCTTCACCTTAATGTAGCGAATTCAGGAAGTGATTGGTCAAAAATACAAGTAAGAATCAATGGTTTTCAGGTAGAAAGGGATGCTGTTTACAGTGTTAGTTTTAAAGTACTGTCAACTAAAAATATTGAACTTACTTTTAGGTCAGAACGACCATCATTGCCATATTTTCCTCCTGTATTTCAAGTTATTGCTAATCAACAAAAAGAAATAAGCTTTGATATGCCAGCAGCGGAAGCTGATGGGACAGTAAATGAAATTATTGCTTTAGGAAATAATGGAAATGATTTTGAATTGTGGATTGATTCTATAATAATTAAAAAGAAAGCAGGAACCGGTAATGGTGCGACTAATTATCAAATTGCTTTGTCTGATTTTACTGACAAAGAATCGTTAAGGGACAGGATATTACAGGAGCGCGGATGGGAATTCTGGTATGAAGGAAAAAGAAGGGAAGATCTCATTCGTATGGGGAAATATGTCGAAGTTGGACAACAAAATGCATCCAATTTCAATGAAAAGAATCTATTATTCCCTATCCCTCCTGATGTTCTTATAGAGAATCCTAATATCGACCAAAATCCTGGTTATTAACCTACTACTAAAACTCAAGTTACTCCTGAGGTTCTCAGGGGTAACTATAAATGTTTAAACTAATGAAATCAATTCATTTACTTTTTTGTTTATTATTATTTTTAACTGCTAACATGCAAGCCTGTAAGAAGGGAAATGTGCCTGATAACGAGGAGAAGGAACCCGGGCTGCCAGAGGAGATTTATGACTTAAAGACAAGTGATCTGCATATTCGCGATCCTTTTATTTTTATTGATACAAATAAACAGTGCTATTATTTGCATGCAAGTAAAGGCAATAAGATTGTAGCCTACAAAACTAAAGACCTTTTACGTTGGAAACTGCTTGGGAACTCATTTGTCCCAGCAGGTGATTTTTGGGGAAAGCAAGATTTCTGGGCACCAGATCTTTATGAGTATGAAAGTAAGTACTATATGTTTGTAACCTTTAGTAGTTTATCCCGAAAACGCGGTACTTCGATTCTGGTTGCTGAGGATCCTGAGGGGCCATTTAAACCATTAATAAACGATGCCGTAACTCCAGCAAACTGGATGTGTCTGGACGGTACCCTTTTTATAGATAGTAACAACCAACCTTGGATAATATACTGCCATGAGTGGCTTGAAGCAGGTGATGGAGAAGTCGTCGCCCAAAAGTTATCGGAAGACTTAAAAAATGTTAGTGGTGATCCTGTCGTTCTATTTCATGCCTCTGAAGCTCCATGGGTTGGTTCCATCTCATCAGGCTCCATTACTGGTAATGTTACCGATGCACCATTTATTTATAAATTAAATAATGGTGAATTAGTTATGTTGTGGTCTAGTTTCACAAAAGATGGTCGATATGCAATAGGTTTTGCCCATTCACGAAGTGGTTCTATTTTAGGTCCATGGGAGCAAAAAGCAGAACCCTTGAATAATGATAATGGAGGACATGCCATGCTCTTTAAGGATATGAAAGGTCGTCTGATGATTTCTTATCATTCACCTAATCGCAATACTGAGCGGCCTGTCATAAAACAAGTCTATATTAATAATGGAGAATTGATTCTCCCTTCCAATTAGCGCAATTTTTAATCCTGAGAGTTAGGTATTGTATATTCTCCTGAAGTATCAAATCTAACACTATCAATTTATTAAAATTTTAGAAAGATGAAACTATTCGTGTTCTTTTTCTTTATCGGTCTGTTTTCGATATGGGCTAAAGCAGAAGAAGTTGTTGCCATTGATACGGATAATTCTTCCCTGATCTATACTATAAATCATTCTAATCAGCTTATTTTTTGTTATTATGGGCAGAAAATAGACGATAAGGAGGCTTTTTCCTTAATTGAGAGTTATAATAAGGTAGATACGAATCGCGACTTGAGCTATGAAGCTTATCCAACATACGGATTGGGATTTTCAAATGAACCGGCTTTAACTATTATCCATGAAAGCGGAGCATTGATTACAGAACTTGAAGTATCGGAGATACGCACCATATCGAAAGATAGCTTAATAAATCACATTGTAATTTTATTAAAGGATCGTGTTTACAATTTTGAAATAGAACTCCACTTGGAAGCATACAAAAAAGAAGATGTAATTAATCAATGGATTGTCGCACATAATTATGAGTCAAAGGCAATTCGAATTGGAAATATATATTCTTCTTTTTTGCATTTCTATGCAGATAAATATTATTTGATGCATTTTACTGGATCATGGGCAAACGAGATGAATCTGGTTGAAGAAGAATTGAGAAGTGGTAAAAAAGTGATTGAATCGAAAAAGGGAGTTCGAACCACCCAAACAGAAAATCCCTCTTTTATTTTATCACTGAACCACTCTGCAGAAGAAAATGAAGGCGAATGTTACGGCGGCGCTTTGGCATGGTCTGGAAATTACCGGATAATTTTTGAAAAAGATGAGTGGAATCATTTGAACGTACTAAGTGGCGTTAATCCATTTCTCTCAGAGTATACTTTAAAGACAGGGGAACAATTGGAAACACCTAAAATGATCTTTTCATATAGTAGCAGAGGCTTAGGACAACTTTCACGAAATTTTCATAATTGGGGGCGAAAGTATGCTTTAGTAGACGGATTTAGTCCGCGTCCTATTGTTTTGAATAGCTGGGAAGGCACCTATTTTGATTTCAATGAGAAGAAGTTAACCCGAATGATGAATAATGCAGCAAAAATTGGTGTAGAAATGTTTGTGCTTGACGATGGATGGTTTGGAAATAAATATCCACGAAATTCAGATAGTGCAGGACTGGGTGATTGGGAAACAAATGAAAAAAAGTTACCACATGGAATTGATTATTTGATTGATTATGCGCATTCTAAAGGGTTAAAATTCGGTATTTGGATTGAACCAGAGATGGTTAATCCTAAGAGTGTATTAGCAGAAAAGCATCCTGAATGGATTGTACAAAGTCCAGGGCGTGAGAAAATCACACTGCGTAACCAATTGCTATTGGATTTGACAAACCCGGAAGTACAGGATTTTATATATAATACTATTGATAGTTTACTGACAGTAAACGCTGGAATTTCTTATTTAAAATGGGATGCAAATAGGCATGTCGAACAGGTTGGATCAACTTATTTGCCTAATGATCAACAGATGCATTTTTGGGTTGATTATACTAAAGGCCTCTACAACATTTATAGAAAGATACGTTCTAAGTATCCTGAATTAATAATGCAGGTTTGTGCTTCAGGTGGAGGCCGTATCGATTTTGGCTCATTAAAGTATCATCAGGAATTTTGGACATCTGATAATACTGACCCTTTGAAAAGGTTATTTATACAGTATGGTGTGAATCTGATATATCCGCCTGTGGCAACTGCATCACATGTTTCAGCAAGTCCGAATCATCAAACGGGTAGAATAACACCTTTGAAATTTCGATTTGATGTAGCAATGACAGGTAGGTTAGGAATGGAGCTTCAACCTGATCATTTAGAGGAGCAAGAAGTAGAATTTGCCAAATCAGCTATCAAAACTTACAAAAAATATATAAGGCCTTTAATCACAGAAGGAGATTTATATCGTATAGTCTCTCCATATGATGAGAATAAATGGGTCGCATTGATGTATGTGTCAAAAGATAAAAGTCAGGCTATTTTATTTGCGTTTAGTACAGGGGTACATGCAAGGGATGTCTATCCTATTTTAAAATTAAACGGCCTCAATCCAACTAGAAAATACAAGATAGAAGAGATTAACCGAATTAATACATCTTCATTTTGGGGAAACGAAAAGGTTTTCTCGGGAGAGTTTCTAATTAATAACGGGATGGAGATACGAATCTCTCGCCTTTTTGATAGTGCTGTTTTCAAACTAACTGAAGTAACTAAATAAATGTGTTTAACTCATTAAACTTAAAAAAAATGGAAAAAAATCTGTTAATCTTTTTTTCTTTGATCATATCTGTTTGCTCATATGCGCAGACTAATTTGCCTGTGCTTGAAGAATTTGATTCTAATCCTGTTGGAAATCAATTCGGGTTATTCCAGTTCAATTGCTATAATAACGGAAATAATCCTTCTGATCCTGAATATGCCTCTTTTTCGTTTTCTAAAGATACTGGAAATAGGTTGTCTGGACAAAACTCGGCGGTTTTACATATTGATCATCCTGGAAGTGAATGGTGGGCTATTCAAATTCGGCTCGAACAACTTGCTTTGCAAAACGGAGATCGTTTAGAGGTTTCTTACTTGATCGAAGCAGATGAAGAGCTATCATTTCGGAACACACTAGAAGGAACTAGCAATTCGCAGTATCACTATGTTCTGCTACCTGCCAATCAAAAAGTTCGAGTAAATTATGTGACCGATTCTTGGGATAGTAGTTCTTCGCAAAATAACTTTATTTTAGGTCTGGGAAACTGTTGTAACGGAAGTTGCACTGTGTGGATTGATTCTCTTAGTATCAAAAAGAAAAGTGAATTTTCGGAAGGTTTTACGAATCCGATATCTCCCTACCAGCCTGTAGATTTTGCAGACCCTGGTGTGGTATTTCACGAAGGTTATTATTATGCGGCTCGTCCAGCTAGTTATGGATCTCAAATTGTTGTTTTCAAAGCATCAAAATTAGAGGAACTTTACCGAGGAACTGGAACGCTGGTTTGGACAGCACCTTCTGGTACCGATCACAGTGAAGCTATTTGGGCTCCTTATTTGCAAAGAGTGAATGGAGAATGGTATATTTATTACACGGCAACACACTCAGGAGTTATCGGCTGGCATAGGATGTTTGCGATAAAAACTAACACAAGTGATCCTCTAGGTAGCTATTCTGATTACGGAAGTGTTTATGCCCCTAATACAGATTTTTATGCAATAGATGGAAAAGTAATTCAAAAACCTTCAGATGGTTCATTATATTTTGTCTGGTCAGGAGGTTTGCCGAATCAGGATATATATATTGCTCCAATGGATAATCCAACCCATATTTGTGGTAATGCTGTGAAAATTAGTGGTAATGTGGCAAGTTGGGAAAATCGTGTTCATGAAGCACCTGAGTTTCTCTTTAAAAATGGAAAATCTATTATTGTTTATTCAACTGGGAAGTTACTAATGAGTGGTCCTTCTGGCTATAAGATGGGAACACTAACAAATACTGATGGGAACTATCTTAATCCATCATCGTGGGTAAAGAGTTCCGGGCCTGTATTTCAATATTGGTCAGGTGATCTAGGAGAAGTTGTTGCCCCGGGGTCCTGTAGTGTTATAAAATCGCCTGATAATGAAGAGGATTGGATTATTTATCAAGCAAAACACACTGCTTCCAACCATGTTTACGATAGGGAAATTCGGGCGCAGAAATTTACGTGGAATGCAAACGGTGACCCACTTTTTGAGCACCCAATACCTTCCGGTGTGAGCCAAGCAGTTCCTTCAGGGGAGTTAACCTTACCTTTAGAAATAAATTCGGGATCAACTTATGTGATTATGGCGAAACATAGTGGAAAAGTATTAACTGTTCAGAATAATTCAATGAACACAGGTGCTTTGATTGAGCAACGAGAATATAATGATTCCGATAATCAAAAATGGGAAATTAGCTTGATAGGGAATGGTTATTATAAAATTATTTCCAGTTCTTCTGGTCTTGCGTTAAATGTATCTGCTTATTCGTTAGAAAACGGAGCATCAATCATTCAACAGGTTTATACAGGGTATAATGACGAATTATGGCGAATTGCTAGTTTAGGAAACGGATATTACGAACTGATTGCAAAACACAGTCAGAAGGTGCTTGATGTTTCTGGTGCTTCGATGAACAATGGGGCCTCCCTTGTGCAATGGCCATTTTTAGGGGAAAATAATCAAAGTTGGCAGTTGATAGAGCTTCCATCACTAAAAAGTGCTAAGCTTATGAAAGTTCAACCCGTTACAAATCTCAATAAAATAAAAGTCTATCCAAATCCAGCTTCAAACAGGATAACAGTTGAAATTCCGAAAAATTCAGGTAGATCAATAATAATATTAACTGACTTGAATGGTAAATCAGTATATAAAAAAGAAATTAGTAAAGATTCAGACAGAAATATTACTATATACACAGCTAACTGGTCTGGTGTTTACTTGTTAACATTAGAAACAAACAATCAATTGTTTCGAGAAAAAGTTTTAATAAATAATTAAGTTTATTAGTAGGCATCTATTACACTGGACAAAACCTACATGTCGATTATGAACGATGAGTCTTTAGCTCGGAATTGTTGGGCACCTGAGGTGAAGTACGACGATGAAAACAACAATTATGTTATTTATTGGTCAACAACAATTTAAGGAAGGTATCGCAGATACAGCGGATAAAAGTGAAAATGGTTATTATCACAGAATATACTATGTTACCACAAAAGATTTTTCTCAATTCTCAAAGGAAAGGCTTATGTATAATCCTGGTTTTAATATAATTGATGCTTCAATTTACAAAGATAATGACCGTTATGTAATGCTCATAAAAGATGAAAGGCTTGATCCTCCACAAAAGAACCCAAGGGTTGCCTTTTCAAAGCATCTCACAGGTCCATACTCTTCTCCGTCTCTTCCTATAACTGAAAATTATTGGGCAGAAGGGCCAATTGCGATCAAAATTGGAAATTCATGGTTAGTGTATTTTGATAAATATAAAGGGAGGAAATATGGAGCTGTTCGGTCAGATAACTTGAAAATCTGGAAGGATATTTCCGATCAGGGAATTTTCCCCAAAGGTATGAGACATGAAACTGTTTTTAAAGTGTCAAAAGAAATTCTTAGAAGTTTCGAGCTCATTAATAGCCTTGCTACTGTAAAATTATCAATGAAAGTAAGAATATGATTATGAAAACTATTTTGATATTTTTTGAAATAATATTCTTTAGCGGCTGGCAAACTTTCGCACAGAAAACCGGCAGTTGGGGTGACCAAGGAGATGGTACGTTCAGAAATCCTATATTAAATGCAGACTATCCTGATGCAGATGTTGAGAAGCTTGGCGACACTTTTTATATGATCTCTTCAAAGCAACACATGTCACCAGGTATGGTTATTTTGAAGTCGAAGGATCTAGTTAACTGGTCCCTTGTGGGGCATGTTTACGATAATTTATGCTGGGGTGCTGAGTATAATTGGGACAGAATGAATGGTTATAGCTATGGAGTATGGGCTGGTGACCTTGCTTACCATGAAGGGGTTTGGTATTGTTATATGATTGACCCCCACTATGGCCTATTTGTCAGTACAACAAAGGATATTGAAGGGAAATGGGATCAACCGCAACTGATGCTTTCTCATAAAAAAGTATTTGATGATCCTGCGGTTTTCTGGGATGACCAAACTCATAAAGCTTATCTTATTTGTAATACAGGAAGCAGGAAGAATTCAACAGGTATTCAATCCCATTTTTTTGAAAACCGTCTCTATGAAATGAGTTGGGACGGGAAAGAAGTTCTGGATTCGGGACAAGTTGTTTATACCGGACTTGGCGCTGAAGCTGCTAAAATATATAAAGTAAAAAATAGATGGTATATTTTTATCAGTGAATGGTATGTAAAAGGGGGAGCTGTTCCCGGACAAATAGCGACAAAGGAAAATGATCGTAAGCAAGTTGTATTGCGATCAAAAACCAACAGCATATACGGACCTTATGAAAAGAGGATTGCTTTGGAAAGGGGAAATGGAATTAAAAGGAGTTGTAGTCAAGGGGCAATGGTTCAGGCACCTGACAGTTCATGGTGGTACATACATCAGTTGGTACAAAATACAGATAACCCGTTTCAAGGACGTCCTCAGTTTTTAGAACCAGTAAGTTGGGTAGACGGATGGCCGATAATAGGAGTGGATATTGATCATGATGGAATTGGAGACCCTGTCTTGCAATATCAAAAACCCATAACTGGTCATCTTATAAGGGCTCCTGAAACGGATGATGATTTTTTAGAAGACAGTTTAAGCCCCCAATGGGAATGGAACCATAGCCCAAGAGATACTTATTGGTCATTGTCTGAGCGTCCGGGATGGTTGCGACTAAAAGCAAGTATTCCGCTTTCCTTAAAGAACAAAGGAGAATCGATGGATGTATTCTGGAGTGCATGTAATACCTTAAGTCAACGTATTATGGGTACATCATATGGAACAGCAACAGCGCAATTTGATCTTGCTGGTATGGTTCCTGGACAAAAGGCCGGTTTTGTTAGGTTTGGAGGGACCTATAACCTGCTTGGAATTCAAGTTGACTCATTAGGAAATAAAAAAATGTTTTATATGAACCACAAAGAAGATATAACGCTAGGTAAACAGATCATTGGAAATGAAATTTATATTCGGTCGTCAAATAATTGCGATAAAGCTTTTTTTGAATTTAGCTTGGACAATAAGTCTTTTAAACGTTTCGGCCCGACTTTTAGGCTAAAATTTGGCCGATGGACAGGAGACCGGTTAGGCTTTTTCAGCTGGAATGAGGACGAGGCTAAGGGTTTTGTTGACATTAATTGGTTTACCTACGATTATGATGGGCCAAAACGTTGAGAACTTAAGAAAATTTCTTGAAAACAACTATCCCGACAAGGATCGTTGGTATATTTCGTTAGTATTATTTTGCCCAAAAGAGCCCAAAACCGAAATTCTTTGTATAGATTTCCTTTTATGAGGGAAAAATTACGGGAAACCACGGGGCTTTGCCCCAAAGAATTCTTTCGATTAAACCAAAAGATTGTTTTCTAATTTAAAAGAACAAAATGACAAATGTAAACATGATACCAACTAGATTTAATGCTTACCTTGCAGTATTTGTCGGGAGTATTTTAACATTTACATCTTGCGTACAAAAAAAGAAGATTGACATAGAAAAGCCAAATATTCTGTTTTGTATAGCTGATGATCAGTCCTACCCTGATGCTGGGGCATATGGTTGTAATTGGATTAAAACACCCGCTTTTGACAGGGTGGCTAGAGAAGGGATTTTATTCACTAACGCCTATACGCCTAATGCCAAGTGTGCACCTTCACGAGCCTGTATTATCACAGGCCGTAATTCTTGGCAGCTCGAAGCTGCAGCTAACCACTGGTGTTATTTCCCTGCAAAATTTAAAACCTATGCGGAAGTTTTAAAAGAGAATGGGTACTATACTGGCTATACCGCTAAAGGTTGGGCTCCTGGTGTTCCGGGAATGCTAAATGGGAAAAATCGTGAGTTATTGGGAAAGGAATATAGCAATATCAAAACCACACCACCTACGATGGATATTTGCAATGTAGATTATGCAGCTAACTTTGAGGCTTTTCTGGATGCCAATAAGGATGGGAAACCTTTTTGCTTTTGGTATGGTTCAAGAGAACCACATCGGAGATATGAGTTTAAGTCGGGTATCAATAAAGGGCACATGAAAAAGGAATCCATCGACCATGTTTTTAAATTCTGGCCGGACAATGATACTGTTCGGACAGATATGCTGGATTACGCCTTTGAAGTGGAATATTTTGATCAGCAATTAGGCAAGATCCTTCAAATTCTTAAGGATAGAGATATGCTTGACAATACTCTGGTTGTTGTTACGGCTGATAATGGCATGCCTTTTCCCAGAGTAAAAGGACAGGAATATGAATATTCTAATCATTTACCACTTGCAATGATGTGGAAAAAAGGAATTAAAGATCCTGGCCGTGTTTTTGATGGACTTATCAGCTTTACCGACTTTGCACCTACTTTCTTAGATATCGCTGGAGTTAAAGCTGTATCTTCAGGAATGGAGCCTATGGAAGGGAGGAGTTTATTAAATATTTTTAAAAATATAAGAGAAGAGACGACTGAGCGAGACTTTATAATTATAGGGAAGGAACGACACGATGTCGGCAGACCTAATGATGAAGGATACCCAATTAGGGGAATCATTAGCGAAGGCTATTTGTATCTTAAGAATTTTAAGACTGATCGCTGGCCAGCAGGTAATCCTGAGTGTGGTTATTTAAATTGTGATGGCTCTCCAACAAAATCTTTTATTCTGAATGAAAGAAGAATTTATAAACAAAGTATATACTGGGATTTGAGTTTTGGGAAAAGATCGAAAGAAGAACTCTACCAAATATCAAAAGATCCAGAATGTATCTTGAATTTAGCAGACTCTGTTAAATATAGCTCTATAAAGAAAAAACTTATTCGTAGATTATATAATGAAATGAGAAAACAAGGGGATCCTCGAATATCTGCGGATGGTGATGTTTTTGACCAATTCCCTTATGCTGATTCCTCCTCCAAAGATTTCTATAATAGGTTTGCAACAGGAGAACTTAACAAAAATGATGCAGAATGGGTCAATCCTAGCGATTTTGAGCAAGAAATAATAAAATAAACACAGATGAAAACTATTGCACTACTATTTTTATATTCATTCATTTTTATGTTTTGTAGTTATGGTCAGGAACTTTCCCAATTCGGCTTATTGGATGTTACAGCAGATCCTTTTTTTGCTGATCCAACTGGGGTACAAGATTGCACCGAAAAATTACAAAATGCGATAGATTATGCACAAAAGAATCATATGGTAGTCTATTTCCCTTCAGGTATTTATAGGATATCAAATACTTTGGAATGTAGACTGTCACCCCCCCCAAAAGATGAAAGAGGAGAATTTAAACTTGGGCGTTACTGGGGAATAACATTACTGGGGTCAACAAGTGGAACTAATCGCCCTAAGATCTATCTGGCTCCCAATTCTCCCAATTATGATGATGTTGATCAACCGAAGTTGGTGCTGTATTTTCATATGGGAGCACGTGATCCCTATCCTTCTGTGTATCCTGATTTTGGCCCATCCTTTATGAATTCGAGATTAATTGGTGTGGATATAGAGATTGGAGAAGGAAATAGTGGAGCTGTTGCTGTAAGAATGAGAGGAGCACAAGGTATGGCTATTGAAGATGTTACTATTGATGTCTCTAATGGACTAAAGGGAATCGAAGGGGCAAATGGTTCAGGGGCAGGGAATACTAATGTTACAATTATAGGAGGTAGAATTGGTTTTGATGGTTCAGCTTCACAGCCTACCCCTTCTATCACTGGTTTTACTTTTATTGACCAAACAGAGCATGCTATATTATACCGGGGAAGACAAACCCTTTGTGCCACAGGAATTAAAGTTATGTCAAAATATCCTATTGTAGCAGTAAAAGCTGAAGATTTATGGACGAAAAACCAAACATATATCGATCAGTTAAACGGACTTAATAACATTAATTTAGCGGCTTGGAACGGTCCTGTAAATTTTGTGGATTGTGAGATTCAGTTTACAGGAGCAGCCGGTACTGCCTTTGAATCCAACTGTGGAGTTTATCTGAGTAATTGTTATGTAAAAAATGCACATACTTTAGTGAATCATATTTCTGGGGATCAAACCAGCGGACAAATAGGAGAATGGACTCATATACAGGAATATGCTTCTGGATACGATATGCGTGTATTTGAAGATTTGAAATATACTTCTCCTTTATATATTGACCAAATTAAACAATCGGAAAATGTCATAAAGATTGAAACAGGAGTTACTCCTCCCGTTGATTTACTTTCGCGTCATGTGTGGGATCAAAATTTCCCTTCGTGGCAAAGTGCTGGTGCTGTAAATGTTAAAAGTGCACCATATAATGCAGTGGGAGATGGAATTATAGATGACACTGATGCTATTCAAAGTGCTATTAATAATAACGAAATTGTTTTTATTCCTGCTGGTCTATATAGAGTGAGTAAAACAATTGATTTAAAATCTAATACAAAATTAATTGGGTTAATGCCTAATATTACGGGACTTGTCGTCAGAAAGGCTGAAGGAGACTTTAGCAATCCAGCAAATCCTCAACCAATACTGCGAACTCCAGACGATGCTGATGCTGAGATAGTTATTGCTTTCTTAGGAACTTGGACCAGAAGCATTACAACAGCTTATAATCTTTTATGGAGAGCTGGACGGAAATCACTAATTCGTAATTGGATGATTATGTTTGATAATATGAGAACAATGGATCATACACAACCATCTGTTATTGTTACTGGTAATGGAGGCGGAAGATGGTATAACTATTATGATGAAACGTGGTTTAGGGATTTTACACCTTCGTATCGACACTTATATATAAATGGAACTGAAGAACCGTTCAGAATTTATCAATGTAACCCAGAGCATACAAGGAGTGAAGCAAATATGGAAATATGTAATGCAAAGAATGTCACCCTATACGGTATCAAATGTGAGGCAAATTCTCCAGCCTTATTAATAAATAATTCAGAAAATATTCGAGTTTTTGGATATGGAGGCAACGCAACTCCAATGCCATTTACTAGTGTTTTTAAGATTGAGAGTTCAAAAAATATTCTTTTAACGAACTTGTTTAATAACCCTCGTTTTGATGAAGGAAATCCGAATCATTATGCGGGACTTACAATAGTTCCAACATTGTGGCATATGATCATTGAATGTTCTTCCAATGGTATTGAGTTTAGATCTTCTCCTTTGGAACGGCCGGTGCTATATAAAAACGGTGAAACAAGGGATATTTGGTAAAAATAATTAGTATTTATGTCAACAAAATTACACTTATTTCGAATTTTGGTATTTCTGCTATATATAGCAATTGCACATTCATGTATTAACACTAACGGAAAAGCAGTTATACCTAAAACAACATCATTACGCGCCTTTGCATATCCTTTAATCTTAATTGATCCTTATACAAGTGCTTGGTCAAAATCCGACCAGTTATTTGATAGTCCTGTTCGCCATTGGACAGGATTAATAGGAGTTTTACGGGTGGATGGTAAAGTTTATCGTTTTCTGGGCAAAGAAGATAATCCACTGTATCAGAAAATATTCATACGGACTGCTGTTCAAAATTCAAAACGATGTAGCTTTGTCAGTAATCATATTATAATCAAAGAGAAACATGTTTCGTTGTAAAATTGAAGATATGAAAAAAAGTATTTTGTTATTTTTATTGTTTTTTATATTTCAAGTATCTGTGGGACAAATGTTTGTGAATCCTGTCGGCGGTGAGACAAATTCGTTCATCTATAATGATGGGAGTAATTATTATCTATTAGGTGTAGTAGAAAATAAAATTATTATCCGAAAATCATCTACACTTGAAGGATTACGTTCGGTTCCGCCGAAAACTATTTTTAGTAAAGATGAAGGTGGTCCGTCACATGGTTACGCGGCTCCGGAGTTGCACCGGTTTGATGGTAAATGGTATATTTATTATACAGCAAATAGAACCTTTTCTTCAACGCAAGATATTGATTGTCCACGGATATTTGTGATTGAAAATTCCTCTGATGATCCAACAACACTCAATTGGGTTTCTGTAGGAGATACTTATACGGAAGGGTGTCAATCAATGAGCGGTCTCATGCACGGGGCAGTGAATGTTTTTTGGGCAACAGATGCGTCGGTTTTTGAACTCAATGGAAAAAGATATATGATTTGGTCAGGTACTCCTTATGCATTTGAAAGTAAGCCACAAAAAATTTTTATTCAGGAGATGAGCAATCCTTGGACTGTCATTGGGAATCGAGTGATTATTAGTAATCCTGAACTATCTTGGGAACAAAATGATGTTAACGAATCACCTCAAATAATACAGCGTAATGGAAAGGTTTTTATGATTTATTCTACAGGAAGTTGTTGGATGTCAGAATATGCATTGGGAATGTGTTCAATGGATGGAAATAGAAATCCTCTAAATAGAGCTTCGTGGACGAAGTCTTCTACCCCAGTTTTCGAACAAAAACCTGCATCAGATACTTATGGACCAGGATATTTTTCTTTGTTCAAATCACCTGATGGTACAGAAGACTGGTTTGCATATGATGCCACGCCAGATTCTGGTGGTGATTGTGATTCCACGCGTACTATGAGAATTCAACGGCTATTTTGGCTCCCAAATGGGGAGCCTTATTTTGGAATTCCAATAACACCTGGGTTATGGCAATTAGGTCCTTCGGGTGAGAAAAACTTACCATCCAATGTTTCAATTGAAAATGGATTATATAAAATAGGGATTAAGTCAACAGGTCAATTTCTTAACCTAAACGGGGGTATGCTCGACTCACAAATAGATATTAAGCAGCATCCTCCTACAAACGAAGATCATCAGAGGTGGTATGTTCAATATACAAACGATGGGTATTATACGATATCTTCACGAAAAAATGGTTTATTTTTAGAAGTACGCAATAATAAAACCAATGGAACTGATGTTACTGTAGGTAAGCCTTTGGGTATAGATGGACAGAAATGGAAGATTATTCAACTGGAAGATGGTTCATTTAAATTGGAGTCCAAATATATACAAGGAAAGGTGTTAGGAATTAATCAAGAGACAAATAGTGCTGAACTTTACCTATGGACTGGTGATGACAATCAAAAATTTTTATTGAAAAAAGATGAAAAGAACATTCCATTTGGGGGAGCTAATGAAATAGTTTCAGTCAAAAGTGGAAAGGTTATCGATCTACCCTCATGTAACGCGAATAATATCGGCCTTCAACAACATGATCGATTGTATAATATTTGTCAAAAATGGATTTTTGAAGAACTTGATGACGGATGCTTTAGAATAGTATCTGTTAGCAGTGGAAAAGTAATCACAGTTCCAGAAGTTCCAGAGTTAGGAATAAAAGTTATTCAATCTGATTGGATTGACGTTGATTATCAAAAATGGAAGTTAATATATGCTGGTGGAAATAAATATCAGATTATATCAAAGTCCTGTGGCTGGGCTCTTGATGTTTCTGGTGGTTCAGAAGATAATAATGCTGAAATCACAGTGTATCCGAACTGGGGAGGAAAAAATCAATTATGGTATTTGGATGGAGTGTATGGTATTATTAATAAAAAGAGTGGAAAAGCAATTGAGGTTCCATCCTGTACTTTTGCTCCTGTCTTCTTACAACAATCTGAATGGTTGGATATTGATTGCCAAAAATGGGAATTACAAAATCTAGGCACTGGCAATTACAAGATAGTTTCAATAAGCAGTCAAAAAGTATTTGATCTACCTGATTGTTCATCACAAACTGGAACAAAAATTAGACAAAATGATGATTTGAACAGTGAATGCCAAAGATGGAGACTACAGTTTGTAAATGACTCTTGTTTCCAAATTGTTTCAACATCAAGTGAATTAGCGCTTCAACCTGTAGAAGGCTCTGTAATCAGTAATACAATGCTGGAACAACAGCCTTTAGTTTATAATAATGAAGCTCAATTGTGGATACTAAAACCTGTAAGATTACAAGTAAACACAGTGATAAAACAAATTTGGAATAGCAAAATCATTATATATCCTAATCCAACTCATAGTCAATTAAATATTAGTGGACTTGATAAGAATAGTGAATCAACGATCAACCTTATTGATATTACAGGAAAAATACTTTTGCACAATAAAGTACGTGATGAATCAACATTGCTGAATATGATTGGATTGCCTATTGGGCTTTATTTTGTGAAAATCGAATCAAAAGAAAAATCAATTATTTTTAAAATTAATAAATATTGATTGAAAGAGATTTTTGTTTTTTATTGGTAAGTTTCAATGCTCTCGTTTACATGCCATTTTAAAATAAAACGTTATATCAACAGAGATTACAAGCACTGACGATTTGCGGTGTTCAAACTGCTTAAAAAAAGCAAACAATTGCCTGACTGCCCACCACGGACAACCTTTATCGAATAATCCATTTCACCTGTATCAGTTTTGATAAAGGTAGTGATAAAGTTGATAATAAAGGTAGCGGTACAGGTGGCGGTACAGCTTTATATAAGAATAGAAACATTACAAACTAACAAACAGGCTCACTCCAAAAATTTAAAAACGGGTATTTCATTTTAAAGCACTATATCATAACCTGTTTAAATAGGAATACTGGGGGTTGCAAGCCCCGGTACTTTTTTGCTTAATTTTAAACTTTACATAATTAGTACGCAGATAAATGTCAAAATTTCGGATAAACGAAATATCCAGTTTTTCAATCTCAACGTCATTTCGCATATAGCGTTTTCAAATAAATTCTTTAAGTCTTTTATTATGTAACTTGGTATTAACCAAAAGTACTTTAAGAGTATTTATACCCAAGTTCCTGTTTTATAAGTTCATTATTTTCACGGAAAACATGTAACAACATTTTATGGCTTTCTGTTTCGCCATTGAGTTTCTTTTTGAGGATAAATACATTAACCTCTTCACCATTTTTTATCAGGCAATTTATATACCTCCGAATTTTATTTTCAATGTCATCCAGAAAATTGTTTAGAATAATGGCTTCTTCATTTTTTGCTTTGCTTCGCCTTAAAAGTCTGTCCCAGTCTTCTAAATTTATTCTTCTCCCTGTTTGCAATTTCGACTACATTATTCATTTTAAAATTTAAATCAGAACGTTGAGAGATATATTTGGAACCTGAAAATATTATTTTAATCA
>PDWI01003481.1_pt1 | contig 22180 bp, 27 predicted proteins | sample 1430891 | NCBI WGS metagenome assembly PDWI01 (sample SAMN01162508, study PRJNA174530) | Oral metagenome, whole genome shotgun sequencing project. | biome: Marine environment; feature: Marine mammal; material: Swab sample of the gingival sulcus; isolation source: swab sample of gingival sulcus... | reverse complement strand
TTCATCGACTGATGCTTCATATGGTAAAAGCAATATATTAAATGCCATATGTGAATAATAGCTCTTCTTATAATCCTCACCGAAGAAATGCTTCATATACGGATATGCTAGATACTCCATTGACATCGAGTGAATCTCTGCCGCCTCGTATCCAGGAAAGCGTATGTCCATAGGTTCTATATCCATTGACATATAGGTTTGAAACGAATGACCAAATTCATGCGTAAGCACATCCACATCGCCTTGAGTGCCATTGAAGTTCGAATAGATAAACGGCATTTTTGCCCCTTCAATAAACGTACAATAGCCACCAGGTGCTTTTCCTTTTCGAGCAGAAAGATCAAAATACTCTCCATCAATTAAGGCGTTGATAAGTCCACCAGTCTCTTTACTCATATCTTCATACATTTTTTTTGCCGTGTGTACTAGGTAGTCTTCCTCACCAATCGGTTTTGGATCGCCATCCTTAAATGTAATAAACGCATCATAGTGATAAACGGTATCAAGTCCCAGCATGTCTTTTCGCTTTTCCATCAACTTAGTTGCTTCAGGAACTACATACTTAATGATTGCCTCTCGATACGATTCCACTTCTTTCGGTGTATAAGACGCTCTACCAAGTCTGTCGTAACCGAGTTGAATAAAATTATCATACCCCAGCTTTTTTGCTATCTGATGCCTTGTATGAACCAATTCATCAAAAATTCTATCAAACTCTTCTATGTGCTTATCAAAATAGGCAGCATACGCCTCGCTTGCTTTTTTTCTAACCTCTCTATCCAACGACTTAAAATATTTGCTTAAGAAAGCAAGAGGCATTTCTTTAGAATCAAATTCAACTTGTCCAGTCCCCATCAGTTTCCCATATTCACTGCTTAACTTATTTTCCTTGGCAATTAATTCAATAACTTCTTCAGAAATAATTTTATTTTTCAAGCGATAAACATCAATTAAGTTGCTCCCATATTCTTTTTTAAACTCTTCAATATAGTTCGAATCTAAAAACACTTTTATGAAATCACTAAACAGTTTTTCAACCGTCGGTGTAATTTCATTTAAGTAATCATTTTCCTTATCATAAAACTCATCAAATGTGTCGATAGAATGCCTTATATAAACAAGATTCAGCATTGTGTCAAATTCACTTCTCATAGAATTTAATTTTTTAAAAACCTTATTTTGTTCTTCAAAATTCGATGATTTTTTAAATTCTGTTGTATATTCAACAAATTTTTCTTTTATTTCATCCAAATTTGGTCTTTTGTATTTAATATCACTAAATTTCATCTATACCACCCATATATTTCTTTAATACATCAGGAATTCGAATCTTTCCTTCTTTCGTCTGATAATTCTCCATTATAGCTGCAAGACATCTACCCACTGCAACGCCTGAACCATTTAATGTATGAAGATGTTTTACCTTGCCATCTTTATCTCGATACCTTAACGAAGCTCTTCGCGATTGAAAATCTAAAAAGTTTGATATAGAAGATATTTCTCTATAGGTATTAAAGCCTGGCATCCAAACCTCTACATCATATGTCTTTGCAGAAGTAAATGATAGATCTCCACTACATAATTCGATTACCCTATACGGTATTCCAAGTGATTGAAGAAGCGCTTCAACATCTTTTAGCATGTCTTCATGTTCTTGCCAAGACTCTTCCTCTCTAGCAAATTTTACAAGCTCAATTTTGTCAAATTGGTGCTGACGAATAATGCCTTTCGTGTCCTTACCTGCTGAGCCAGCTTCTTTTCGAAAACACGGCGTATACGCAGTAATATAAACTGGAAGCATGTCATCACTTAGTATCTCATCCCTATAATAATTTGTAAGGGAAACTTCAGCCGTTGGTATTAAGAACATATCCAATTCTTCAATACGGAACATATCTTCTTCAAATTTTGGTAGTTGCCCTGTTCCCACCATAGAATCCCTGTTCACAACAACTGGCGTGTTCATTTCTTTATATTTCCCACTTTGTGTATGAAAGTCTAACATATAGTTTATTAGCGCTCTCTCTAGTCGAGCGGCCTTACCTACAATGTAAGTAAATCTTGATTTTGCAACTTTTGACCCTCTAAGAGAATCCAATAGTCCTCTCTCTGAACCAATATCCCAGTGAGCTTTTGGTTCAAAGTCAAATGTGGTCGGTTCTCCCCACTTTCTTATCTCAACATTATCCTCTTCCCCTTTACCAATAGGAATGCCCTCATGCGGTATGTTCGGAAGATAAAGCAATTTCTCATCGATAATGCTCTCCACTTCTTTTAATTTCTCATCCAGTACTGCTATATCACTAGAGAGTTTCTTTAGTTCAGAAAGCAGTTCTGTAGCATCTTTACCCTCTTTTTTATATGTAGGAATTAGCTTGCTTTTTTTATTCTGCTCACTTCTTAAATTCTCTACTTCTTGTAGTACCTTACGTCGATCTTCATCAAGATCTTTTATTTCATGTAAACCAAAATCGCCCTTCCCTCGCTTCAGGATTGCTTCAAGGATTTGGTCATACTCTCTTCTTATTCGTTTTAAATCGATCATATATTACTCCTTTAATTCATTAATTATCTATATACGCTCTGCATCTATCAATGGAAGCAAAAAGAATGCCCATGCCAATGTAGTATGAATAAATATGTTTTGGAACAGCACCTTTCATATATAGCTCTATACCTAAAAAAATCATGGATATGATGATATAGAACATAAAATTATACGTCAGCATTCTCTTTCTGTTATTAATTCGAAACTTCTGCATAAAAATATTATGGATTGGTGTTTTATTAAAAACAATGCGAAAGAAGGAATAGGATAAAAAGGCAAGTGCAATTTTATATAGTAATTGTGTCATCATTACCTCTTCTTTCTTTTTTTCTTCTTATGCTTCGTCTTACTCTTTAAACTCTTCTTTTCATTAACTTTTTTTGAGTTTACTATATCTATGGTCTTTAACATGGAGGCAATGATAATACCACCAACAAAGATATCAGAATACGTTGTCTTTGCCGCCCCTCCTCTTACATAGTACTCCACTGCAATGGTCGCGAAGGACAGTCCAAAGTAAATCAATGTATGAAAAAAAATGTTTCTAAAAAAACTATCAAGTTTATATTTTTCCACTAATTTTTCATGTATATTTACCTTCTTAAATATAAAATGAAATATAAAAGCGGAAACTAACATTAAACCTATTCTAATAGCTATTGTCATCATCACTCTCCGTATCCAACTGTGCTTCAACAACATAATCCAACCCCTTGTCTTTGATTAGATTATATGTTTTTTCATCAATTTTTTGTATCATCTCTATAAGTTTCTTTCCTCTAATTTTAAACATCTTACCAATACTCTTTGCATCCGTCATGTCACAATCAAATAGGCCATATCGATACTTGGCAATACTGAGCTCTCGATCGGTCAAATGTTCCATAAGGATGGTCTCCAATTTCTTTATGTCTAACGATCTTTGTACTTTTCTATCATCCATTTTGATAACGCTACCTTTTCTAAACCAAGAGAATTTCTAATTATTATCTCTCCCTTTTTTTTACTATCATTTAATGTAATAAGTCTCTTTAACTGCATAACTGTTCCATAGTTGCCATCATATATTTTAGCATGTTTAAAATACCTACTAAACTCTTTTTTTAAAAACAAAAAATGAGTACATCCTAGAACCACAGCATCATAGCATCTAGCATCTATATTCTCGCTAACCAAATAGTTCTGAAAGGACTTGTAGTCCCAATTAGCACTTTCTACTAGTTCAACTAATCTACTCGCCTTTAAAGTATCTACCTTGTCTGTGCTATACTTTTCTTCTAATCGAACATATTTATCATTCTCTATCGTGTACTTGGTAGCAACGACTAAAATATATTTGTCTTTATTTTCTAAATATGCTGGTTTTAACGCTGGTTCCATCCCTATAATTGGAATACGAAAACTAGCCCTTAACTCTTCAATTGCTGCGCTTGTCGCGGTATTACACGCAACAACAACCGCCTTGGCACCTTCCGCCACAAAGTTCTCTACAATTTCTTTTGAAAAAGCGATTAATTCACTCTTTGATCTAACGCCATAAGGCGCTCTAGCGCTGTCACCAAAGTATATTAAGTTTTCATTTGGCATCATAGCGTTTATATCGCTTAATACACTCAAACCACCTAGTCCTGAATCAAATACACCAATAAAATTTTTCATATAACCATTATACCATAAAGATTAAATGGATAGTTTAATAAATCTATCGAATCCATAAATGTCTTGATACTCTTTTTCAACTCGGTAATGATACTTGTTGGCAAGTTTTACGATATCTTCCATTTGGTCATGACCTATTTCAAATATAATAACACCATTATCATTTAAATAATTCTTTGCTTCGCTAAGTATTTTATCATAAAAAAACAAGCCATCTGAACCTCCAAATAGTGCTATATAAGGTTCGCTTTTTAATAGTTCTAGTTTATCTAGATCTTCTTTTTTGATATATGGTGGGTTTGAAATAATCAAATCATACGTTGAATGAATGGACTCAAACAGGTCAGACTTTACTATGTTTACTTTCGAACCAAACTTGGCAGCATTTTCTTGTGCAATGAATAGAGCCTCGTTAGAAATATCTGAAATAGTCACATTCTTTTTGCTCTCTAATTCTAACGTAATCCCAATGATTCCTGACCCCGTGCAAAGATCAAGTGCGCTATCCCACTTTTGATTCTTTGCAATGTCTATGATCATCTCCGTTTCTTCTCTTGGAATTAACACCTGCTCAGAAACAATAAATTCTCTTCCATAAAAATCTTTAACGCCTTTTATGTAAGCTAGAGGATATCCACTGGCTAATTTTTCAATTAATTCAATATATCTTGACTCTACCTCTAAATCGACATGTTCATCACGCTGCAATATTAATTTTTCAAAGCTTAAATCCATTAAAAAGCAAAGCAAGTCTCTAACATCATTTTTATTCTTAACGTTCTCATAACCAATGCTAAGCAATGTTTTAACATCCATACATCAAACCCCTTTAATTAACTGTATTTAAGTATACCATATATATATTTAATAATTAATATGTAATTTTTGTAAAAAATATGATATGCTATAAGTGTCAGAGCTTCTTATATTTTGAACCGCAAATTATTTTTAGGGAGCCCGCTGTCGAAGTGGAATACAAACAAGCCTTTTTAATTGGACGTTTCAAGACCACCGCAGGGCACCCACCTGGTGTACAGGGTCTCAAAATCCGGAAGCTTTGATAAAAAAACACTCTAGATTTCTAAGTAGAAATAATAGAGTGTATTTTTGTTACTTATTTTTCAGAGATTATTGCTACATATGAGCCCGATTTATATCCTTCCACTGTCTGTTCCACCGCTTCATTTGAGTAAAGGGGGTGCTTTATTAGCGTTTGTAAAAACGTAAAATTCTTCATCTGTAATTCTCTTAAAATATCTATCTTTTCTTCCGTCGTTCGCCAATTTGCAGCCTTTAGTAATTCTACCATTCGCTTATGCTTCTCAAGATTAGGGATTGCTCCTTCCAGACTAGAACGGTTAAAAACACCATCCGTAATTAGAAGCATGTACATAATCCCATAAGCGCTCTCTTTTGGTATATCAAAGATAACTAACCGACCACCTTTTTTTAGTGCATGATAACTCTTCTGATACGCTTTTTTAATATCACTGATATAGCAAGAACTCGTATTAAAATAAATAATATCATAATACGCATCTTTTAAAGATACCTTTTCTATGGTCTCTATTGTAACGTCTATTCCTCTTTTTATCGCAATACTTGCCATATCTTCAGACGGTTCAACTCCTTCAATAATAAAGTCATTATCTTTCTTTAGAAAACTCTCAAAGTATCCGCTACCGCAGCCAACCGAAAGAACTTTTTTACCTTCTAGATTGCCAAGCGCTTCCTTCATTAAAGCCAACTCACTCTTAAAGATATTCTCGTGTTCTAAAAACCACTTATCATACTTCTGTGCATATCCATCAAATGTTTCCTTATTCATGTTAACCTCCTAAAACAAAAAGCTCCCTTTAAAAGGAAGCCATTCGTTTACCAATACTTAAGTTCTAGGTCTTTGCCCATAATATTTTTAGCGAGCTTATTAATTGGCAGCAGATTCATTACAACGATAGCTATTATCATGTCTACAACCAAAAATGAGCCATTGTAAATGATAGAGTATAGCAGTGGATTTTGACCTTCTGGTGCATATTCTGCAAAAAAGACAAAACCACTAATGACATGCGATAGCAATCTCATAATGGTAGCTATTACCATTCCCAGATTCATATGTTTTGGAAAATATCCAGCAAGTCCAAGCAACATAAATGGCACTGGATAGTCAAGCAACACCTGTATTGGATGAACTACATAGCCGCCAAGTATCAGATTTAATATTCCAAAAATAAGTCCTGTCATCACACCAATATTTGGTCCATAGATAAATGCTATGAAAAATATTGGAACCATCGATGCAAGCGTTACACTACCACCCTGTGGCATTTTAAATAATACAAACATATTTAAAATAATAGCAAGCGTAACGGCAAGCGCAACGTGAGTTAGCGTCTTCGTTGTAAATTTTATCTTTGAAAATCTTACAATAAGAACTCCTGATACAATAAGTAAGATAACTAAAAGGATACTCATAGGACTAGACATAAGGCCTTTCATTGCCTCATGGACGCCTGATGGTATTTCTGAAAGTTTTTCAATAAAGTTACTAAACATTTTACCTCCTCTATATACGAGTTGTTTAAAAAAAACAACCCCAAGTAAGGGGCTAATATTTGCTTTCCTACGACGGCGTTAACCGAATCAGGTTCTGAGGGTATCATCTCAGCTTTAAAGCACCCCTAGCAAAATAATTATACCATGTGTCGATTTTTTTTAAAAGTTTTTTGTTTATAAAAAGAAAATAGCCTTTAAGACTATTTCTTCGCTTGGTTCTTAACACTTTCAATTTTTTTCTTTAAGGCTTCCTCATCGCCAAGGTAGTGTTTATTAACTACATTAAACTCTTTGTCAAATTCGTAAACCAATGGAACACCTGTAGGAATATTAACACCCACAATTTCCTCATCACTTAATTTTTCAAAATGCTTAACAAGTGCTCTAATAGAGTTTCCATGTGCTGCAATTAACACTCTCTTGCCTTCTAACATGTCTTTTTTAATATATTGATTAAAATATGGAAGTGCTCTTTCAATTGTTTCTTTTAAAGATTCTGTAAGAGGCAACTCTTTTTTATCAACATTTCTATATGGTTCTTGGTTCGCGGGATTTCTCTCATCTCCCTCTTCTAGTGCTGGAGGCATAACATCAAAGGATCTTCTCCAAATCTTTACTTGCTCTTCCCCCATTTTTCTAGCAGTCTCGCTTTTATTAAGCCCTTGAAGCGCTCCATAATGCCTCTCGTTTATTCTCCAAGTCTTAACGACTGGTAGCCACTCTCTATCCATTTCTTCTAGTACTAAGTTAAGCGTTCTTATCGCTCTTTTAAGATAACTAGTGTAGCAAATATCAAAGTCAAAACCAGCTTCTTTTAACAGTCTACCACCTTCTCTAGCTTCTTCAATCCCCTTTTCTGTAAGACCCACATCTGTCCATCCAGTGAATTGATTTAACTTATTCCATTCGCTCTCACCATGTCTAATAATAACTAATTTCATCATTCCTCCTATTTTCTTCTCTTGTTATATTGAAGCCTCTCATGGGCATCTAAAAATCGTTTTCTAAGTCTTATATCGTCTGGTGTAACTTCTACCCATTCATCTTCTTCTATAAACTCTAATGCCTCTTCTAACGTAAATTCTTTTGCTTTTGTTAACTTAATAGCATCATCACTACCAGAAGCTCTAGTATTCGTAAGCTTTTTATTTTTACAAGGGTTTACAGTCATATCTTCTTTTCTATTGTTCATCCCAATAATCATACCTTCATAAACTTCTGTCTGCGGATCAACAAATAGAGTGCCTCTACTGCTTAAATTGTTTAGTGCATATCCCATAGTCGTTCCGTTCTCACCACTGATAAGCGCGCCATTTGCCCTTGTGGGAATCTCTCCAACAAACTCACCATAGTGTGAAAACCTTCTAATAAAAGTCCCTTCTCCTCTCGTTTCTGTGATAAATTCCGATCGATACCCAAGCAAACTTCGAGTAGGTATACTGTAGATGATTTTTGTATAATTACCCTCTTTCTCCATGCTCTCCATAATGCCTTTTCTTACGTTTAGCTTCGCAATAACACTTCCTATAAACTCATCAGGGGCACTGATAGAAACGGTTTCATACGGTTCGCATTTTCTACCATCTATGGTTTTAAATAACACTTCAGGTTTTGATATGCTGAGTTCATAGCCCTCTCGTCTCATGTTTTCTATCAGTATCGATAGGTGAAGTTCTCCTCTTCCAGAAACCTTATAAGCATCACTGCCTTCTATCGGTTCCACTTTAAGTCCAACATTTGTTTCAAGCTCTTTTTGGAGTCTCGCACCGATATGTCTAGTCGTCAAAAATTTACCACTTTTCCCCGCAAAAGGTGACGTGTTTACATAAAAGTTCATCGATAAAGTCGGTTCTTCAATTTCTATCATCTCCAGCGGTTTTACTCTGCCTTCATTTCCAATGGTTTCTCCAATGGAGATATCACTAATTCCTGCAATTAAAACCATATCCCCAGAACCAACACGATCTACTTCAACTCGCTTTAAGCCTTCATAGGTAAAACAACTTGATATTTTAGCAACTTTTTCACTTCCATCTCGTTTAATAATACTTACATTTTGCCCTTTGTTTAGCGTACCACTTAGCACTCTACCAAGCCCAAGCCTACCAATATAATCATCATATTGAAGGGATGATATTTGAAGTGATAAGTCCTCTGCGTCTCTATCTGGATAAGGCGAAACATTTTCAATTATTGTTTCAAATAGCGGCGTGATATCTTCGTTTGTATCCTCTTTTTCATATCGTACAATGCCATTTTTTGCAATACCATATAGTATTGGAAAATCGAGCTGCTCATCATCTGCGCCAAGCTCACCAAACAGGTCAAAACTCATATCTACAACTTCTTCACTTCTCTCATCATTCTTATCTATTTTATTGATAAGTAAAATGGGTTTCAGACCCGCTTCAAGTGACTTCTGAAGCACAAACCTCGTCTGTGGCATAGGACCTTCGCTAGAGTCCACAAGAAGGATTGTCGTATCAACCGTTTTTATTATTCTTTCGACTTCGCTTGAAAAGTCAGCATGTCCTGGTGTATCTACCACATTAATTTTATAGTCCTTATAATTTATAGCGCAGTTCTTAGAGTATATCGTTATACCCCTCTCTCTTTCAAGATCGTTGCTATCCATTATACAATCAATTTTCTCTTCGTGCTCAGCAAAAACGCCTGATTCCGATAGCATCGCATCTATTAAAGTGCTTTTACCTGCATCTACGTGAGCAATCACTGCGATATTAATTATTTTTCTCTTTTTCATTGTTCTCCTTACTATTTTTTAAGCGATAGTATCTCCATTAGTTTTTTATTCTTCTTCATAACATTGTAAACTGGTATACCAATTACCGTAACAATAATAAACTCACTTATTGCTATAGTAAAAAAGGTTTCCCATAGCGGCGCACCTACCAAATAGTTTAATTCTACAGCAATTGGAAAGGTCATAATGGTAGGAAATAAAGAAGCAATAAAGATATGTTTTCTAAACTTATATACAAGCGCCATCGCTATCATGGTTGAAATAGAGCCAACCACAACATCTATTAAACCGTACATATAGAAATTTGAAATGGCACATCCAAGCCCTACAGCAACTATGTATATAGGATGTATTAGCGCAAGTAGATTTAGTATCTCTGCGACTCTAAATTGGATGGGACCATAAGCAAGCGCTCCAAGTGATACCGTAAGTGTTACATACAACGCTGCAACAACTGCAATTAGTGTTAATTTTTTTGTATTCATTTTTTCTCCTAGTTTTGTTTATCGTCAGGATGGGGTTTCGAACTGACAGTAACTTCCTTTATTGTTGAATTGTTCAACCGCTATAGTATATCATAGTATGATAAAAAAGACTAATCTTTTTTTATGCTATCTTTTTCAAAAAGAGCATCCTCAATTTTGCCATTAATTTTAAGACTTGTCGTTTTCTCAGTTTCAGATTCGTCGCCGTAATAAACCGTCTCCTCTAAAACATAAAAGGGCTTTAAGTTAAACCACCTTTTTACTCGAACAGTAGATCCTTCTACGTATTCAGCATAAATGGCAGGTTTTCCTTCATATGTTGACATTTTGATATTGCTAAAATCTTTTTCAAATCCCTTATGAAAAAGTCTTTTCCCCATTTGTTTAAATGCTGGAATGGCCTCCATTTTACCCATTCTAGGGTCCCAAACATATCCCTCGCAATCAGAAAAAGATATGGACGTAGAAGTAAAGGTACCATAATCAATTTCACTCCTACCTTTTGTTGGAAGCCAGTAAGATGTGTTTGTTACTTCATCCGCATTATCTGGTAATTGAAGAGTGCTGGTAATAATCATAGATTGATACCCCTTTGTTGGCGCATATTTTAGCAAAAGCGCCTTTCCTTTTAATTCTTTATCTTTATCACTTAGTTTGCCCAGTTCTACTTTTTTATCTGTTCCGGCAATATAACACTCCATTTCACCTTTCTTATTCTGTTTGCAATCGATCCTTTCATTTTCGTACGACTTTGCTACAAACTCAGGCTCTTTTTCTTTTTTCTTTTCTTCTTTCGTTTTTTCTTTCTTCTCTTCTTTTGCTTCAACCTTTGTCTCTTCTGTTTTAACATCTTCTTTTTTAGAACAAGATACACTAAACAAAACAGCGCATAATAACAAAAGGAATACAATCGTTATTTTTTTATTCTTCACCAATAACCCCCTAAAATTATATTTATTCTTTTCGAATTCCTCTACTAGTTTTCATATCAAATAGTAGATGTACTAAACTTTTTCTATATGGAATAAACGTATCATCATCTATCATCTTTAGAATCTCTTCTTTACTAGCCCACTTGGCATCTTGAACTTCTTCTTGCTGAAAGTTCAATTGGCTAATCGGTATATCTTTTTCAACTATGCATATATCATGAAATCCCGTATCAAAATGAGCAGTAAGTGATGGCCTTAGCTCTGCATCAAATAAATCCATACCTATTTCTTCATAAAGTTCTCTTTTAACAGCTTCTTCACTGCTTTCGCCACTAAGCTTTGACCCACTAGCTGATAGTTCCCAGTATCCAGGGTAGCTTTCTTTATCATCTTGTCTTCTACTGATAAGCATTTCATCATGTGTATTAAATACACACATATGCACTACAAATCGGTAGCATCCATCTGGTACTTCCCCGCCTCTTACCATGGTTTTATTTAACTTATTGTAATTCTTATCATATAAGTCCCAAATTTCCACACTACTCTCCTTCCATTGTTATATTAAAATGTTCTTTCTTCATTTAAATCTATTTTTAACCTTATTTTATCACCAAAAATTAACGAGCTCAATATAAAGATGTCTTGACTACCCCCTAAGGTATTAGTGTAATATGTAATTGGAGGTGATATATATGTTAATAAATGATGTGGCAAAAAGAACTGGTCTAACGAAAAAGGCGATTATATATTATACAAAAAAGAACCTTGTAACACCTAAAACACTTGAGAACAATTATAGAGACTACTCTGAGAACGATTTAGATATCCTGATAAAGATTAAAACACTAAGAGCGCTTGATGTAAGCATTGAAGATATTAAAGAGGTTTTGAATAATAACAACATATCAAATCTCATATCATCAAGGGAATTATCAGTTGACCTTGATAAAAAGAAACTTGACTTGCTTATGGAGCTGAATGAAAATAATGATTACCACACCATTCAATCAAAAATAGAAATACTAGAAAAACAACACTCCATTGGTGAGAGACTAATAAGAGCTTTCCCAGGATATCTTGGTAAAATGATTCAACTACAATTTGCCAACTTTCTAACGGAACCAATTATAACCAATCAAGAGCAAGAAGCATATGAGAATATCATAACCTTTCTTGACCATATTAACCCTCTAAAAATACCACAAGAATTAGAAAGTTTTTTTGAAGAAGCCGCTCAAAACATGAACCAAAAAATAATTTGTGAATCAATAGAAAATAAGTATAAAGTCATAGAAAACCCAGAGGATTTTCTAACTAAAAACAAGGAAACTATCCAACAATATCTTACCTATAAAAACTCGGATGCGTATAAAAACTCAGATGCTGCAAAAATGGAAAAACTGATTAAAGATTTTATGAAAACAAGTGGTTTTCACGACATCTTTATTAAAAACATGAGAACATTAAGTAAGTCATATGATGCGTACTATGTAAAATTGTTGGAAGCAAATGAAGTGTATTTAAAAAAATTTAAGTGAGTCTTTTTTGACTCACTTTTTCAAAATTAAAGTTCATAAACCATAATATAGTCTTCTTTATTCTCTTTTACTATTTTGTAACCCAGTTTCTCATACAACTGAACTGCATAGTTCTCCTTCTGAACAGATAATGACGTCTGTTTATACCCTCTTTCTTTTAACAGGGTAAGCATTCTCTTCATCAATTGAGTACCCACTCCTTTATTTCTATATTCACTATAGATAGCTATTGAAAGAGATGGCGTATTATCATCAATGTGTCCGAAGTCGTTCATGATGCGCACCCACACTGCACCAATAACTCTTTCGTTACATTCTGCTACTAGAGCTAAATCATCTTTCTTTTTGCCAAAATCTTTAATATAGACTTGTAATTCTGGGCTTGTAATAATTTCTTTAGAGGGTGCTTCTTGCCCTTCAGGAACAAAGATTGCCTCATACAAAAAATCTTCCAAAATAGATATTTCCAAATCCTTTATTTCTCTTATAACATAGTTCATACAGTGCTCCAATAAATGTTTTCTAAATATACTTACTGGCTTCTTTAATACTTAATTTATCCATTTTGTGCCCATGTTTTTCGATAAAAGCTTTAACCCACTTAGGATTTGTTTTTGAGTAATCCCTAAGACTCCAACCTATCGCTTTATTGATAAAAAATTCATCACTTCCCACGTTATTTAATATAATCTTCTCGAGAAGCTCCGTATTCGTTTTTTCTCTTCTTACCAGCTGATGATCTATTGCTATACGTCGAATCCAAAAATCGTCATCTCTTGACCACTGAAGCATTACATCATCTACTCTACTATCTGTAAGGCCAATGTCGCCAACAATTCTATCAAAGCCATCAATGGTGTCCCACCACTGTTTCTGCTTAATATAACCGCGTAGCTTTTCGATATCATCATAGGTCAAATAATTTTTCATAGCGATAAGGTAATCGATAACTAAGTATTGAAATTCTCTATGGTTATCCGCATAACATGTATCAAGAAACTTCCAGTCAATCGCTTTCAATTTCTTTTCATTCTTTAAAAAGTCCTTATATACTTTTCGTCTAAGTGGGGTTTTTATTCCATAAAAATCAAATTTATTTTTCATATAGTTCGACATATGAACTGCGTTTTCACTATCGCTATTTTTTTCAAATTCTTTTTTTATTAATAAATACTTGTCCATAGTTACACCTTTATTTTTCTGGTCGCATGCTTAATTATCCACTTCGTGTTTTTATTTTCTGATTTCTGATATTTTTTGATAAATTCTACTGCCTCTTCTCTGTTCACTTTAAGATAATCGGTAATATTATTTGCAACTGACTTTTTTACAAACTTGATATCATCTTCCATGAGGTTGGCTAATATATCAAATACAGGTGCTGGTTTATCTATGAAAACATGAAGCTTTGTAGACCAGGGTAGTTTTGGTCGCAGTCCTTCGCTGGCTAGTCTTCTAAGATGAAAGTTTTTCGATTTGGACCATTTCTTCATTATGCTAACCGTCTTCTTTGGGTGCTTTCTAATATAGGGCCTAATTGCATATTCTCCCGTTCCCCTCTTCGTTATTTCTTCAATGGCGCCGATTGAAATATCAAAAGAGTCAAGTCCATACTTTTCTACAAACTTTGCAATCGGCATAACCCAATAATACTCTTTAAACATCCCTGTTTCATTGGGATTTTCATCGCCTAAAATACGGACTAAAATAGCAACTGCATCCTTGTAATCAGATGGTAGATTCTCTCTTAGAGCATCCGCATGTAATTCTATTCTTTTTGTATAACTTAGTTCACTACTATTTTCTTGAATCGTTGTGATATACCTATCACTGTTAAATTCATCATACACTGACAATATTTTTTCAGATAGTATGACAGCTAAGTTAGCACCAAACCACTTCGTGATACTTCTATCTTCACTCATAGCAACTCCTCCTCAAATCTTCTTACCTATCGATCGTAAATAGAATACCAACTTATCGATTTCTTCCCCGTTTAACCTCGGCAAAACCATTTTATAGGTTGTTCCATTTGTAGAACGACATAGCAGCGTAATATACGTAGTAAAAAGAAAATACTTTTTATGTTTTTTTATCTCATATGTTTCGTATTTATCTAGGTCAACAATGCGTCCACCAACCATGTTTATTAAATGCTTTTCTACAACGTCTACCTTTTTAGGAATGGTAAACTCAGAAGGAATGTAATCATATCGAGGATTCTTACTAAAGAAACTCCATATCGCTGTATACCGTTTATTATTACTAATAATAGCATAAAGCAAAAGAAGTAGGACCAGTCCTATAAAAGCAATAATAAAATATCGCTCAAATGGTGATTCAATAGTCAACATAAAACCATACACTCTAATTCCTTCAGGACTATAGCTTTGAATTAGTTTGGAAACCGTCTCTTCTGATAGCATCGTTAAAGACCCTGTGGCTTTTATTTTATTTTGTACACTCGCTTCTTGAAACTTCTCTATATCCGACTCGTTGTGAGCGCTTATAAGGATTGCTTCTTTATGATCTGTTATTGCGTGAATCACATAACTCTTCGTTTCTCTTACGTACCACACATCGCCACTTGCTATAATGTTTACATTTCGATATGCTTCCTCTTTTGCATTCTCAAAAGTTAACTCTTTGGGATTTAAAACATTAAACGAAAAAATTCCTACGGACATTGCAATTAATAATGTTAAGAAGGCAACTGCTAATATAATAGTAGTTTTTCTTTTTGCTTTTTTTATTCTCTCTATTCTACTCATAAGCCCCCTTATTTATTCTATACCAGTAACTGTATATTTCATGAAACCCTAAATCTTTGTATAAATTGATTGCAACGTCATTATCCTTAACAACTTGTAGATATGCTTTTTTTGCCCTGTCGATGGAATAAGTAATAATCGCTTCAACAATTTTTCTACCATACCCCTTACCACGTTCTTCGACACTCACATAAACATCAAAGATACCTAGCATTTGATCCTTACAATAACCATATCCAAACGCTATTATCTTTTTATCCACTTCTATGCTGGCACATATGATATCACCTTCTATTTTATCAAATATTTTTCGGTATGTACCATCAAAACGTTTAGAATTGGAAACATTTTTTATAAAATTTTCTATCCATTGACTTTGAAAACCATACTCTAAGATAACACCATCCATCGTTTTCTTATCAAATCGAGATACATCAAGTTCCATAACGATGGATTCATCCTTTTTTACATACCCTCTAGCCTCAAGTTCATTATCTATATTGTCATAGTAACTCAAAACTTTAAAAATTGTAGGTAAATGTTTGCTACTATACAGCGATTCACAATACTTTATTTTCAGATCCAAATGCAAGTTTTTATTATCTGAAACACTAATAGAATTGGCTCTTTTAGTTAGTCCCTCTGACAAACGAAGTGACCACCCATCGTAATCCAGCGATTCTAAAGCTGGCCAACCACTATTTAAAAACTGTTCAATTTTTTGTAAATTGTTTGCTATCATGTAGCACCTCCATGCTAGATATTGTACTAATAATTTTATTATAATATAATATGTTCATAAGGAGAATAATATTATGGATACTTTAAACAAAAATGACAAAGAGATACTTTCAAAAAAAGCCCTTACTATTGTAAAAATAATAAAGGTAATTGCCATTATATCTCTTGCCATTATCGTTATAATTGAAGGTTTATTATTTGCTATTATGCACGATGTAGAAAAAAATGATTTCCCTGAAACCGATAAAGAAGTTGTTAGAATTGCAAATTCACCAGATTTGACTTCCTCCCCTTACTTCCCATTTTTTATGGTGTATGCTGGGTCATTAGTGGCATTAATCTTTTTATTACCGATCTTAATTATTAAAATGTTGACCATCATATATACTATATATTTGAAGAATAAACTACAAAACAATCAAATACCTGCACTTTTCTTTGCATATCTATTTACACTGATTCAAGTATTATTATTTTTATTTGTAATCAAATCTTTTGGCGAAGCATATTTTATTTTAATATTAATCCTACTTAATGCATGTCTTTGGATAGCGCTAATATATACTGTAAGAAAATTAAGAGCTATACATATTACGTTGTAATCGAAATTACAAGATTTCTCTCTCCTCTATTTTATTCAGTGAAACATAGAGTACAGCAATTGATATAAGTAGTATGATAAGTAGCATTATCGTATTAAACCCCTTTACTACATTAGACCCTGAAAGAACCTCCAAAGGTGTTGTATACGCTAAAAAGGCGATTTTATCACTCATTCTAGATAAAACAGCTAATAAATAAAGCATAAAAAATACACTGGCACCTATTCCTCCAAATTTTTTCTTTTTTGACATAACAGATATTAAAACTCCTATACTATAGAAAAACAAATCTGTTAAAAAGAAGCTAATTATCATTCGAATGATAAACATGTTGCTAATACTTCCTAATGTTTTTATAGAAATTATTGTGCCTGCGGAAACTAAAAGATTAAATACTAAAATTAAAGTAAGTCCCGCTAGCATTTTATGTTTTAAAATCTCTCGTTTTGTTAGTGGCTTTACGAATATAAAATCCATTGTCTTATTCTTTTTTTCAAATCCTATATGTGACATACCTAAAAATACACCATGGATGGCTATCATAATTAAGGCAAAATTAATGATGACTGCACTATATCCCGATATTCTTGATATATCAAGTCCGCTCATTCCATAAAACGCCTTCATTACAGCCGGCATTGTGTTTACCATTGCCGCCATTGTGCCCAGCTGGCTTTCATCAACAATAGAAAACTTTGAAAAGCTGAGTGCTATAATAAGCATGACGCCAATGATCCAAAAGATAGTTGATGTATATTTAAACTTAAGTTCTCTTCTATAAACATTCATAAGACACCTACTTCCTAAAATCTTCCCTGTTATACATAATGATTGATAACAAAAATAGTAATATAGTTAATGCTATGTTTAACATAACAAGCTTACTCTCAAAGCTACTAGTAATCACTATTTTAGAAATATCCATATGTGAAAATGGACTTAAATATTTAAGCGTTTCATCTTGAAACATTCTCTCTATCATTGTGATAAAAAACATTATAAAAACTGTTACCATAGAAATAGGTAGAATGCTTTTATTTTGCTTCATTAGGCTAGAAATAAATGCTCCAAGCGATATAAAAAAGAATTCAATCAGTAATGCCGCAATAAAAATACGCACAATACTATGTATATTTGAACCATCATAATAGGCATTCAACATAATAGAAAGGATAAAAAGTAGCACTGTCAATAAACTTACTCGGATAATAGATACAATATATTTATCAACTACTATTCTAATTCTACTAGTTGGTTTTGCTATTAAAAAATCGCTCATCCCTATAGTTTTTTCTCTACTCGTTATCGTAAGGCCTAATTGCATGGCATAGATACACAATGCGATTAAAATATAGCCAATAATATAAGAGAGATACGCTGGAAAAGAAGAAAACATATTTAAATCAATTCCCATACTATCTGTAATACTTTTTGGAAAAGCTTTTAATAATTGTTCAATCGCTTCCATTGATTCTCTAAAACTACTAAAAAACAGCGATATCAAAACCGTTATGATAGAAAGTGAAATAGCCCATATAATAAAGTTTTTTCTAGTAAGTTTCAAATCCATTTTAATAATGTTCATACTAGTTCTCCTTAAAATACTTCATAAATAGATCTTCTATCGACGGTTGATTGATTGTTACATCATTCACTTCAAGATTAGATAGTAGTGTTATTAAACGATTTATGTTCCCGGTATATATTAACTTTGAACTGGTCTTTCTTCTATAGACTTCCTTCGTAAAATCAAATTGTGCAATTTTATCTAACGTCTCTTTTTTTGCCACAACATGAACTTCCTTATAATCATTAAGTTTTAGTGATTCAAGGGTTCCTATATCAACAATACGTCCCTCTTTAATGATAGCAATTCGATCACTAAGTCTTTTCACTTCTGTTAAAATATGAGATGAAAATAAGACGGTTGCACCTCTTTTATTCTCTCTTTCAATTATCTCAAAGAAGGTCTGTTGCATTAGGGGATCAAGGCCACTGGTTGGTTCGTCTAATATGATTAAATCAGGAGAATGTTGAAGACCCTGAACAATTCCTACTTTCTTTTTATTACCTAAAGATAAATCATCTATTGTTTTATTCACATCAAGACTTAGCAATTCACAAAGCTCATCTCTTTTCTTTTTAGAATCCACTTTATAAAACGAAGCCGAATATTCAAGTAAATCCTTTACTTTCATATTGTCATAGTAAAATACTTCTGACGGAAGGTATCCAAGCCTACTTGCAATTTTACCTCTATCCTTTATAGAATCCATTCCAAATATTTTTATGGAACCCGATGTTGGAAAGATAAGCGAAAGGGCTGAACGTATCGTCGTACTCTTACCGCTCCCATTCGGACCAATAAAACCAAATATTTCTCCTTCATCAATAGAAAAACTAACATCTTCTACTCCTCGTGATTTCCCATAATATTTCTTTAAATTCTTTATTTCAACCGCTTTCATAAAATCCTCCATCGATTTTTTTTCGTTTGCAACATATCAACTTTGTATAAAATCCATTCGATTTAAAAACGTTTCTATTTCACTATTAACCCTCTCAGGATTATCAACATTTGAATTATGTGATGCATTTTCAATAAAAACAAGTTCAAATCCAGTATTTTTAGACCACATAATATTATATTGAATCACTTTTCCCGTTTTATCTTCTTTACCAACAATCAATAGGACTGGACACAAAATTTCTAAATCGCAATTATCTTCTAAAAATGCTTTAAATCCCTCACCTAAAACATGACATAATTCGTCTTTTGTATATACTGAAGTCATGTCCATCATATTTTTATAACCAGTCTCTGTTAAAGAAGACTTTTTTGCCATAGCTTTTTTGAGAAATTGAAAAGGGTATAAATGTGAAAGCCACTCCATTTGTCTTAAAATAAATTTATCAAATGCAGAATAATAAGAATTACCATAAGGATTGCCATCTATTGAAACAAATGCCGAAACCTTTTCGGGATATCTTTTAATGAGTGCTTGGATTATAAATGCTCCCATTGATTGACCTATAAAGGCACAGGAATCAACGCCTTCTTTTTCTAATATCATTTTTATTAATGACGCACAAGTATCATAACGCAAATCCGTAAAGGACTTTGATTTTCCGTGATACGGTGCATCCCATAAAATGATATTGAATTTTTCTTTAAAATGTTTAACTTGTTCTTTAAACATTGTATGGTCTGCCGTTAATCCGTGTAAAAAAAAGAGTGTTTTTTTATCTTTAGAAAAATGTTCAGATATAAAATAGTATATTTCCCCTTTTTCTAAATGAATCGTTTTAGTTTCCATTCTTCTCCTCACTTGTATAATAGGTTTTTTAATAATTCTTCAAATTCCTCTAGGTTTTCATTTACACTATCAAGATCCTTAAACTTACCTTCCTTCACATAACCTTCAGCAATCCAACCTGAAACTTTTATTGCTGTTATGATATCAATACCTTCTTTAAAAACACTTTGATCAATATTATTAATAATATGATTATATAAATCATAATTACTTAAATTTATAGCATTTTCAATATAATCTTCTATTTCTCTAAATTTAACATCATCATTCATAACAGAAACAAAAAAATCTATGGAATAGGGATATTTGTTTTCAAATTTCGTTTTTACTCGATTCGTTTTCTTTATCATTTCAATAAAATCAGTTGTATTCATATCAAATTTATCAATTACTTCTTTTTTATATACTTCTACAATATACTCAACTAAATATATATATAAATCTTTTTTGCTCTTAAAATGATAAAACAGTAATCCTTTCGATACCCCAGCATCATGAACAATAGCGTTTATACTTGTTTTTTTATATCCGCTCTTACTAAATTCTTTCATAGCACTTTGTATGATTCTGTTTACTTTATTATTTTTCATAATACAATTATATAATAACTGACCGATATGGTCAATAATTAATTACAGAATTATTTATGTGTTATAATGATACAAAAAGGAGAGATTTATGAGAAAAGTTGGTTTATTCGAATCGGTTGATCACAATGACAAAGAAGGACTTTTTGGAAAAGCGATTGCAGCGACAAAATGGTTAAAAATTCTTGCTATTATAAGTATTGTACCATTGCTCTTAATAGCTCTGCTTATAATATATATAATAGCAAATGTAGATTCATTGCCATACGATTTAAAAAACATTGTTGATGATGGAGGCGGCGCTGTACTTTTAGTATTTTTTATATTATTGATAATTGTTCAAGTATTAATGGTGGCATATCTTAATTGGATTGATAAAAAGTTACGAAAAGGGCTAATTCCAAATTTTATCATTGCTTATATTATTATATTATTTAACATATATAATCTTGCGCGTAATGTGTCAAATAATGTTGACTGGTATTATATTCTCACTTTTGTTGCTATAATAATATTTCGATTATATCTTTGGTTTTTAATTATAACTAACACAAAAAAAACCAGAGGGCTTAGCAAGTTTTCATAATTGGCATACTGTTATTAATATGTATAAACATTATGATATACTTTTTTAGAATGGAGGTTTTATGAAAAAAGTTGGTCTATTTGAGTCTGTTGACCATAATGATAAAGAAGCTCTTTATGGAAAGGCAATTACTGCAACGAAATGGTTAAAAATTCTTACCATTATAGGTTTTATTATCCTTGGTATTATAACCCTATTATATTTATATCTATTTACAAATGCTGATTCTATGCCTAGCGATGTTCAGAAAATTATAAATTTGATTGATATTAACATCATTATAGTAATAATTCTACTTGCATTTATACTTCAAGTCCTTACACTCATGTATATTATGTGGGTTGACAAAAAACTGAAAAAATATATAGCACCAAATTTCGTTATTGCTTATATGTTAATGGTATTAAGTGTCTATCTTATCATAAAAAATATATCAAGCGGTTTTAATTATAGAACAATTCTTAATGCAGTTATTCCGACGCTCCGCTTATATTTTTGGTACCTAGTTATAACAAACGTAAAAAAAACAAAACAAACTAATGTCATATGACAAAGCAATAACCCAAAAAAAGTAGCCCCACTAAATGTATCTGTTTAGTGGGGCTACTACTGCTAGAACTTTATGGTATATGAGTTATATATTTAAATAGCTCCTTTTTTTTAAAGATATATAAATTCCACACAAGATGAATGCAAAACCAAATAAATAACTATAAAAACCATTTACAGAGCCAGTCTTAGGGAGAACTCTTTTTTCTTCTTTTTTAGTCACATGTGGTTTTTTCAAATCTGGTGTAGTTTTAAATGTGTTGACAATAGTCAGTCCATCGTCTGATACACTCTTGCTGTAATGTTCTGGGACACTCACTTCATCTATCGTGTACTTATACTCCTTACCATTAGCATCTACCTTTGGTAGATCTTTCCAGATATATGTACTCTCTCCACTCTTCAGCGTAACGCTTTCACCATACGCTTTTTCGTTTTGCTTTAGTTGAAGTTCGATATCTGGTTTTTTCTCTGGACCATTAATCCATTTCTTTGTTCCTGTAATATCGATTGTTCCATAGCTACTAGCATCAAATGTGTTG
>PDWI01003480.1_pt1 | contig 22183 bp, 14 predicted proteins | sample 1430891 | NCBI WGS metagenome assembly PDWI01 (sample SAMN01162508, study PRJNA174530) | Oral metagenome, whole genome shotgun sequencing project. | biome: Marine environment; feature: Marine mammal; material: Swab sample of the gingival sulcus; isolation source: swab sample of gingival sulcus... | reverse complement strand
CCAAACAGGGCGACAATATCGCCGGAACTACACTCTTCAATCTCCTCCATCTCATCACTATGCATCCGGCAAAGACGACCAATTTTCACCTTTTTGCCAGTGCGGCTGTTATAAACGGTATCGCCCTTATGCAACTCACCCTGATAGGTACGGATATAGGTAAGCTGACCATAACGTCCATCTTCCAGTTTAAACGCCAGCATAATAAGCGGATCAGCAGGATCGTTGGTTACCGGAAATTCTTTCTCTTCATCCTTAAGATCAAGAGCCATATTGGTAACATCGGTCGGGCAGGGCAGATATTGCTCAATAGCATCAAGCAGCAACTGAACGCCTTTGTTTTTATAGGCTGATCCCATAAATACCGGAGTAAATTCAAGATCAATGGTTCCCTTGCGCACCGCCTTGTAAATAATGGCCGGGTCAATATCACCGCCTTCAAGCAACGCCTCCATCAACTCCTCGGAAAACATGGAGACCTCTTCCAGAAGAGCCTCCCGTTTTTCCTGAGCTTCATCAAGCAGATCAGCAGGAATTTCCTCTTCACGGATCTTGTCGCCATTATCGCCATCAAAATAGATGGCCTTCATCGTAACGAGGTCAATCATCCCCTGCAGATCACCCTCAAGACCGATAGGCATCTGCATCATATGGGCATTCAGATCAAGTTTTTCCCGCAACTGCTCGGTAACCTTCATCGGGTTGGCACCGGTCCGGTCACACTTGTTGACAAAGGCAAGGCGCGGAACATTATAGCGGGTCATCTGCCGATTTACCGTGATGGACTGTGACTGCACACCACCAACAGAACAGAGAACCAGAACCGCCCCGTCCAGCACCCGCAGGGCACGCTCCACCTCAACGGTAAAGTCAACGTGGCCGGGAGTGTCAATAATGTTAATGTCTGTTCCCTTCCAGTTGCAGTAAGTGGCCGCTGACTGGATGGTAATGCCACGCTCTCTCTCCAGCTCCATGGAGTCCATCTTGGCGCCAACACCATCCTTACCCCGAACTTCATGAATGGCGTGAATTCTATTAGTATAATAGAGAATACGCTCGGTCAGAGTGGTTTTGCCCGAATCAATATGGGCACTGATTCCGATATTCCTTACCTTGGATAAATCCTTGTTCATAACAACTACCCTCTGCAACATTGCAGTTCGCTCGCGACACTGCGTTATCTGTTAAAATAAGCAAGGAGCCGCAGCATCCTGCAACTCCCCTAGCTAGAAATCGACAGGGAATCCCCCGTTTTTACGTTCTGAACTCCACAAAAAACCGGAACATATATCAAAACAGAGAAAAACGCCAGAAAAAAAACAAAAAAAAGGAGGTTCATGAAAGCGATCAATCTATTCCGCCAGATTGTAAAGAGAGAAGCAGAATATTAGAGATCGCTATAGAAGAATTTTTAAAACGATAAAAAGAACCGTTTACAAACGGGAAAAACTTTTGCTACGACCATCCAGGAGTTACAAACCAGGCTGCATGGGAAAAAAACAATGCAGGGCAGTCTGAATTTTCGGAATACCCCACACAACCATTCGATTAAAAAACTTTTTCTATACCACACTCTCCAACTGTTTCTCCAGCGCCGACACCCCGGAAGAGCGCATCATAACGAAGGGTTTGCTATAGCGTTTGCAAATTCGTTTTACCTGTTTACAGGCATCATGACTGACACAGTCCACCGGGCAAAGCACCACATCCGCTCCAGAAAGAAGCCTTGGCAATTGCTGGCGAGAGTTTTCACGTCCGCCATCATGGTGAGAAAACCGTCCACCCCGCTCTTCGACCAACTGACGGTAGAGATGAATCATATTGCTGCGCCCTCCCACATACAACACCATCTTGCCGCATAAATCAGGCCCCATACATGCTTCGGTGCCACAATCCTTACATGATTCACACGGCTCACCGCAACCACCGCTTGCAGCGTATATCTCATCCACAGAATCCACCGAATTTGCGTGTTGGGCAAAGCCAAATTCGGCATACTCAGACAACTGCTCTGAACGCACCTGCATCAACTCAATTTCCGAACGATATTCGGCCACTGCCTGCACTGCTTCCTTTAACTCGTTTTGCAAACGGAAATTCTCTTCTGTCAGACTCTTATATGCAATTTTCAGTTTTTCCAGCTCCCGCTGCCATTTCTCTTTAGCAATTTGACGAACAAGAGCATCCCTCTCTTTTTTTACCGCCAGCAATTCTGCCTTTACCTCACGCTCACTAATGCGAAACTCTTTCTGTTCCTTACGCAGACGAGCGCATTTTTCCTGCTCTCGTTGCAATTTTTCAGTAACACGCACACTCTTTCTTTCCTCCTGAGAAAGTCGCTGCTCCAATCGCCTTATTACCGTACTACTGCTACGCTGCTGGGTAAAGGTATCAAAACTAATCATATGGCATTCGCCATACACCCTGCCAACCAGTTCGGCACTCGCCTCAGCATGGGTCATAATCGCCCAGAAAGCTCCAGGAACATTATCTTTCCTGCTATCTTCCTGCCAACACTGCCACAATTCATCATCGCTATGCAGATCATTATATACCCGGATAAAAGAGGCATATTTCTCATCAAGCACCTTCTGCAACGCTCTTGCCTGGGCTGTCTTGCCATCACCAATCCCGGCAAAAACATTATGCACCTCATAATCAGAGGCAGAAGCGGGGAGAGCAAAAACCTTTTTACGCTTAAGCCTGCGCAAATCAGCTCTGCCAAGACATGTCCCCACAATCGCACAGAGATAACCGGGCTCTATCTGCCAAATCTTTCTTCTACCAAGATTCTTCAAAATACACCCCCCATATTTAAAAAAAGAAATTTAACTAGTTTTGCCTAATATAGTATTCCCAACCCTTCATGTCAAACTATTTTAGCATGAACAAATAAAAAAATATAAAGTCAATGACTATACAGAATTTCTTCTCCGCTATAGCAACCCAATCCCGGAAACGCTATTGTCCTTTTATTAAGCATCATGGTATATGAACGAAGAAGGTCTTTTTTATTCCGGTTCGGCAATATAATAAGGGGCAACATATGATCTTTCTTGATAAATCGCCTTTTACTACAGGACTTTCCTGATCTGCGACAGAAAAGATATTCCCGTCAGAATATTCCCGAAGGGAAAATAAACAGGCATTGAAAAATAGCAAAAAGGAAAACACAATGTCCAGCAGTGTCGGCACTCTTTTTACCATAACAACTTTTGGCGAATCCCATGGCAGCTCTGTTGGCGTAGTAATTGATGGCTGTCCGCCGGGATTTGCCTTATGCACAGACGATATTCAACTCCAGCTCAATCGTCGCCGCCCCGGGCAATCTTCCCTTACCACCGATCGCAAGGAAGGCGACCGGGTGCAAATTCTCTCTGGCACCGAGCAAGGGAAGACGCTGGGCACCCCCATTGCCCTGAAAGTGGACAACAGCGACCAGCGCCCGGCAGACTACGGAGAAACGGGAACAATTCCCCGCCCATCCCATGCCGACTATACCTATCAGATGAAATACGGCATCCGTGCAGCCTCCGGTGGAGGGCGAGCCTCGGCAAGAGAGACCATAGGTTCCGTTGCCGCAGGTGCGGTGGCCGACAAGATCCTGAAAGAAAAATTCGGCATAGAGATTGTTGCCTGGGTGGAGAGCGTGGAGACAATTTGCGCCGATAGCACCGCTATTGATAAGGAGACAATACACAGGGAAGAGGTCGACAAGACAACTGTCCGCTGCCCGGATATAGCTGCTGCCAAAAAAATGACACAGCTTATTTCCCAGCTCAAGGAGAAGGGCGATTCAACTGGCGGCACCATCCGCTGCGTTATCCGTAATATACCCGCAGGAGTGGGCGAACCAGTCTTTGATAAACTGGAAGCAAGGCTGGCACAGGCGATGCTGGCCATCCCGGCAACCAAAGGCTTTGAGGTTGGTTCGGGTTTTGCCGGGAGCCAGATGCGGGGTTCACAGCATAATGACCCCTTTATCGCAAAAGACAGCCAGCCCTATCCGGCAACCAATAATTCCGGCGGCATTCAGGGAGGTCTCACCAATGGTGCCCCGGTTGACCTGCACATCGCCTTTAAACCACCAGCCACCATCGCCTTGCCGCAAAAAACGGTTGATTTTAAAGGAAATTCTGTGGTATTGGAAGCGAAAGGCCGCCATGACCCCTGCGTTGTACCACGGGCAGTTCCCATTGTTGAATCAATGGCTGCACTGGCTGTGCTTGATCTGCTGATGCAGCAGGAGGCAAGAGAGGCAGTCTGTAAACAACTGAACAAGAACAATTTCCTGCAAGAGAGAAAACAATGAGCCTGTCAACCGATATATGCACAGAGATATTTACCAGAGAACATCTTGATGCGATCTTCCCGCCATCAACCAGCAACGATTTTTTCGACGCCCTGTTTGGCGATGCAACAGAAGGGGCCTATGATATTGAGCTTGCCTTTCGTTCGGTAACAAACGAAAAACTGACGATGGAACTCCGCCTTAACCAACGCCCCGGCTGCTGCCTGGTATGCAGCCTCACCCAAGGACTGCCGCAGGTGTTCTCCCGCCACCCCATCATCAATATTGCCGGACTGGTTGAGAGAATAGATACCCTGCTGGGCGATCATGCCTCTTGCGGCGAATGGTCTCTTGGTGCCACTGAACAGTTGAGCGAAGCACTGCATATCGTACCTCTTTTTATCCAGCTGACATAAAAAACCTATAAAAAAAGCCGTGAGAAAATCCCTTCCCACGGCTTACACCCACTTCTTTATATGAATCCACTGGCTATCTGCCTTCTGTCCTCCGACTTCCGACTTCTACTACAACTTGCCCCCTTTTCTCTGCCTTTGCCTGATAAAGTAAAGCATCTGTACGCTTAAACCATGAAGGAAGATCTTCGCTGCCATCATAGCAGGAAAGACCAATGGAAACGCCAAGCCGCACAGAATCAAGCGGCTGAATATCAAGGGCAGCAACAGAGCGACACAACCGGTCGGCAAATATCCGGGCACCAGGCAAATCGGTATTATCAAGCAATACAATAAACTCATCGCCACCAATACGGGCAACCAAATCTGTTGCCCGCACAGTGCTATGCAGTATTTCTGCGACAGCAACAAGAACCTCATCCCCGCGCAGATGACCAAGATTATCATTCACTTCTTTAAAATTATCCAGATCAAGCAGCATAAGGGCAAGGGGATAACCATGCTGACGGGCAGCGGCCATCAGCTCATGGCTCTGCTGATCGAATATCCGGCGATTGACAAGGCCGGTCAACGCATCCCGTGTCGCCTGAAAATGGATTCTTTCATATTCAAGCCCCCGATAGAGATTCTCCACCAGCACATCAAGGGCATCATTAACCAGATCAAACACCTCTGCCTCCGGTTTTCTGCGGCAGACAAGGAAAAGAAAACCTGCACCTGCAACCGTTTTCACATCCCATTTATAATGCAGATAAGCACCATATTGTGAACAGCAACAGACAGCATCCCGCCCTATCTCCCGTACCAGAGCCATCACCTTCCGCCGCTCTTCTCCATGAACATAGCAGGAACAATGGCGGCATTCCCCATCGCTCTGGCAATAGCCAAAGACAAGATGAGGCAGAAAAGGTCTGAGCCAGAGAGAAAACTCCTCAACCAGACCTGTGAGATGAAGGGTTCCCGCCAATCTGCAATGCAGCCTGTTAAGACGATAGAGCCTTGCCGCCCGCTGTTTCAAGCGATCAAGCTCATTTATTTCCGGACGTTCTCTCCAACCATATTGCGCCGGAAGGATAAGAGCACCTTCAGTAGTAAAAGGGAGAAACTGCTCTTCTTTTTCCTGTAACATAATTATTCTCCATATATCATCTGCCAACAAGAAACTTTCACCTCCTGTGCCTGTTAAAACGACTGTCCCTGCCTGTGAAGCAAAAAGCAGTCCAAAAAGAAAAAAACAAAATAAAAAGCAGAAAAACAAAATGATGATAAAAGAAGAGAACAATTTACATAATACAAAAAGTGGCATGTCAAAAAAACGACATTCTGACAGAAAAAAGACTTTTCCCTCTATCCCCGCCAAGAGTTGTATTATTGAAAAAAATTTTTATCTCTATAATATATCGTTTCTATTTGACATAATGCCTGACATTTTTTACCATTTCTCTTTACGATAAATCAATGGCGACTATTTGGGATTCCTGCATGGTCAACCAACAGAGGAGAAGACTTTATGAAAAAAACAAAAATCAATCCCATTAAAAAGCTCTGCACCCAACAAGGCGGCGAGACAGCTGTTCTTCAAGGAAATATCGCCTTTGCGGTGGGCTGTGTTCGTGCCGGAATCCATGCAGCAGACGGCTATCCTGGAACCCCCAGTACCGAAGTTATTGACCGGGGATTGAGCCAGGTTCAGGATATGATCTCTGTTGGCTGGTCGGTCAATGAGGCAGTGGCAGTTGCGATGGGCTACGGCCATACCATTGCCGGCAGCGATTGCGTTGTGACCATGAAGATTCCAGGGCTGTATCAGGCAGGCGACCCGGTGGCAAGCTCCGCCTTTTTTAATACCCCAAGAGGAGCACTCGTTTACTATATCGCCTCCGATTTTACTCCCAGTTCAACCCAGCATCTGGTTGATCCCAGACCATTTTTAAAGAGCTGTTTTCTGCCGATTCTTGAACCTCGCAACCATCAGGAGATGCACGAAGCCGCAGAACTGGCGGCAGATATTGGCCGGGCACACAACACCCCGGTAGCCATTCTTGCCAGCGGCACGCTGTGTCATAGCGAAGGGCTGGTACATCTCTGCGAACAGAAAACTCGGGAGAAAGTGGCGGTGGACGAATCGTTGAAAGGCTTTAGTACCCTGCCCAATTTTGCACGGCTCGACTATAATCAGGTTGTAACCCAGCGCACCCCTGGTCTGGTCGAAATGGTGGAAAACTCTCCTCTGAACAGATGGCAAAAAGGCTCCGGCAAGGCTGGCATTATCACATACGGGCCATGCGATATGATGGTACAGGAGATGCAGCAAGCGCTTGGTACCAATTTTGACGTTCTCTCCATTGGCTTTACCTGGCCACTGCCAATGAAGCGTATCAAGGAGTTTTATGCGTCGATAGACGGCCCGGTCTATGTGGTAGAAGACGGCTACCGCTACCTGCAGGAAGAGATGGAGCGCCAGCAGATGAGCGTTATCGGCAAGGCCGATGATTCCATCATCACCGAATGGACACCAGAACGTATTGCCGTCCATCTCAAACAGAACCTGCCGGAGGTGGCAACACCTAAGGCAAAACCCCTTCCTCGCCCACCAATGATCTGTGCGGGCTGCCCTTATCGGCTGTTTGGCGAAGAAGTGAAGCTGCTCAAGAAAAGGAAGAAGATTGATGCCGTTTTTGGCGATATTGGTTGCAACACCCTGCTTTACTTTATGAATGCTCTTGATACCAACCTGTGTATGGGCGCATCAGAAGCTAAACGGGCGGGCTATGTTTCATCCAGACCGGAAAAGGCAGGGCGGGTCATCAGCCTTTTGGGCGATGGAACCGAATGTCATAGTGGCATGGATGCGACCAGGAACAGTATTTTCCGCAGTATTCCCGGGGTCAAGGTTGTCCTTAACAACCACTGGACAGCGATGACCGGCGGCCAGCCCAGCCCCACCTCACCGACCAACCTGGCAGGGAACAGTAATACCTTTAACCTCAACGCCAGCCTTGAGGCTCATGGCGCCAGGGTAATTACCGTCAGCGCCTATAACCGCAAGGCGATCAAAAAGGCACTGCCGGAAGCACTGGCGGCAGGAGAAGCCGGAGAATTTGTGACTCTGGTGGTTGAGGGAACCTGTATTCGCAAAATGCCCAAGATGAAGCCGGGCATACGCATGAAAGTCAATGCTGATACATGCCGCCGCTGCGGACTATGCCAGATCTGCCCGGGGATTCAGGCAGACAAGGAGGGGCTGCCTTTCCATAATAACTTCTGTTCGGTCTGTGTGGGACAGGGTTCCGCCTGTGCCCAGATGTGTCCGGTGGGGGCACTGGAGATGGTGGATGAATCGGCAGAAGAGCAGGGAAGCGGTATAGAGCTGCCCGCCGCACCGGAAACGATCAGCCTGCCAGCAGCTGCTCCTGACTTACCGGAACGGCTGGCGGTTGCCATCCGCGGCGTTGGCGGACAGGGCAACCTCTTTTTTGGCCGGGTGCTGACCCAGCTCGCCTTTTTGGCCGGATATGGCGATACCAACGTGGTTAAGGGAGAGACTCATGGTATGGCGCAGATGGGCGGTCCGGTTATCTCCACCTTTAGCTGCGGCAAGGTCTCCTCGCCCACCCTGCTGCCAGGGACGGCGGACTGTCTGGTAAGCATGGAGTTGAGCGAAATCCTGCGCGATGACTTTATCAGGATGATCAAGCCCGGCGGCACCATCCTGCTTGCCCGGACAAAGGTATACCCCTATGGTGCAAAAGAGGAGGATTACCCGGCAACAGCAGCGATTATGGACGCCCTGAAAGGCTGCAATGTTATTGAGGTGGATGTGCTGGCAAAGGCTATTACTCTTGGCGACATCAGCGGACGCAGCGCTAATGTGGTAATGATTGGCGCACTCAGTACCTTGTCACCTTTCTCCGAATTTCCAGAAGAGTACTGGTTGCAGGCATTGAAAAATGTCAGCCCGACCCCGGCAATCTGGAATGCCAACCATGCGGCATTCTCTGCTGGTAAAAAAATGCTGATAAAACAAGATGTTTAAGCAGGGATCGTTTCCTCTGAAATTTTTATACTGTTTCTAACTTTACAATAATAAAGCACCATCAGAGAAAACTTTCATGATGCTTTATTAAATTGAACAGCAATGAAAAAAAGTGACTATATAACAATTGGCTGCATAGTTGCCATTATTGCCCTTTTTGCCAGCAGTTCCACCGTCCGGGAACTCTTCTCCTCCGCCAGCAGGCAGCATGGCTATATAATGAGCTTTGGTAAATTTGCCCTGCTGGCAAGTTTTGGCGAGATGCTGGCGTTGCGGATTGTCTCTGGCTGCTACTGGAAAAAGGGGTTTGGTCTGCTGACCCGGATGCTTGTCTGGGGATTTTTGGGAATTTTTATCAAGGCCGCCTTTACTATTTTTGCCGCAGGAACACCGTACCTTCTTGAAAGCATAGGTTTTTCTGTGGACAGCACCACCCTGACAACAGGCAAATTCTCCATGCGGCTGCTTACTGCCTTTACCATAAGCTGCACGTTAAATATCATTTTTGCGCCAGTGATGATGACACTACACAAAATCACTGATACCCGAATCGCCCAGACCAGAGGAGATCTTGCTTCCTTTCTGCCAATCAACTTTTCTCAGATTCTTGGCCAGCTCGACTGGGAAACAATGTGGCATTTCGTCTTCAAAAAGACTATCCCCTTTTTCTGGATCCCGGCACATACCATCACTTTCCTGCTCCCCGCCGAATTCCGCATACTCTTTGCCGCCATTCTTGGCATTATGCTGGGGCTTATTCTCGCCATCGCCGGAAGCAGAAAAATAACCATTACGGAAAAGTCAGATTTTTAATTTTTTCTGAGCTACTGACCAATGTGCCCCTGTGTTTGTTGCCATATCCTTTTTATTTTGCAAAAGGCCCTCACTCATCACGTACACTCGCCATCGCCTCCTTTATGGTCATAAGCAACGGACTATAGTCGGGGAATATCGGGGCAACACGGTGCAGAGCCTTTTGCGCAGCCTCTTTACTGGAAAACTCACCATAAAAAACAATAACATACTGGGGAGACAACCCTTTGCTGAACAGATAAAAATCGGCGACCATCGGACGAAACTTACGGTCGGTAAAAATCCCATCCAGCCTCTGTCCTTCATCCCCTTCCAGCTGAGCAACACGAATAGTATACAGCGATTCCTTACTGGCATTGCGCCACCCCATACCTGCAACAAAACGATTCTGGATCAACCGTTCAAGCTCTGTAACATTGCCATTAACAAAAGACCTTGCATCAACATGATCTTTATATTTCGATGTCTTCAACGGATAGAGCACAACCACTTCCTTCTGCTTTTCAACTTTTTTCTCTACTTCTTCCTCTTCCTTTTGCTCCTCCAGCAAAGGGAGAGAAGAAGCATCCGCTGCATCTATCTCCTCCCTGAAACTTACCTTTTGTTGCTCGGAGCTAATAACCAGGGCTGGAGTAACAGCTTCGGCTGTCTTTTCCTCTTTCTTCTCAACGTTCTCTTTTTCCTGAACAATATCCTGCTCAACCTTCTCATCAGAGTCAGGGTCAGCAGCTTCTTGAGTTTGTTGCAACAGAGGCTCCTCCTGCCGTACTGCAACTACATTCTCCTTTTGCAAAACAGGAGGTTCCACCACAACTTCTTGTGGTTTCTCGGAAAGAACAGGAACCACCAGTTTTTCCTCCTCTGCGGCCTTCTCTTCCATAGCAGGAGTAACAAGCGACTGTTCCCCGTTCCTCTCCACAACAGGAGTACCGCCTGTGAAAAAAAAGAAGAGCAGCACGAGAAGAACACCCACCAATACACAACCGCCAACAGAAAGAAGAATAGTCTTCTTCTGCTGCGACGACTGTCTCTGCGACAAGACAAAGGCTGAAGCCATCCTGCGGGACACCTCTTTAAACAATTGCCTCAGGTAGAGGCTAGCGGAGTGCATGGTAATTTGCAGACGATCCCTCCTCCCCTTATGCTGCTGCTTTTCTTGCTGTTTACTCTGCAGAAATTCAATCAACGCCGCTGAATCATCTGGTTGTGCAAGCCACTTATTGGCAATAGCGTTGATAGCCCGGTAATTCCCCGAAGTTGCCAGATAGAGATTCTCGATAAATTCAGGACGAAAGAAAAGCTCAACACCGGGATCATCCCTCCCCTCAACTGCACGCCAGAGATAACGCCCAATCTCGGGAAAAGAGAGCTGTCCAAGAGGAATAAAACTCTCCAGCGTTGGTTCAAAATTACAGATAAGAAGCTGTTTGTAATTATCAAGAAACTCGGGACGCCCAACAAAAAGAACATAGGCAGAAACACCCGCCTTGCGCAGACTGTCATAAAACCTGCGGACACGCTCAAGGGTGGCCAGATAGAAATTTTCCGCCTGATCAAAAACAAGCAGCACAGGCACCTTTTTCTGGCAAAGGATATCGCCAATATAATCAATCTGAGCATCAATCGTGGCATCTTTTTCAAAGGTGATGCCAAACACATCCGCGACTTTCGCAATAACACCGCCAAAAGACTTGACCGTATCAGAAAAGAAAACAGGAGTGGGAATATCTTCTTCCTGCGCCAGCCTCCTGCAAAGCATGGTTTTCCCGACCCCGGCCTCGCCAGTCACAACTATCAGCGTTGATTCGCTACTGAAAACATACCGCAGCTCAGCATAAACCGCTTCAGCTCCTTCTCCGGCAAAGTAGTTTTCCACAGCCGCCTCTTCCTGAAAAAGGGGCGCCATGCCACTATTATCCATTATTTTCCCTGCTCCATCGCCATCTTTTCTCTGGCAGCCTTTCTGCCACACCACAAACTCCCCGCCAGCATACTACAAGTTATAAGAAATTAAAATATGTTAGCTAATTATCCATCCCCTCTTTTCTACAATTGCCCAAGAGAAGAAATAGCAGTTGCGGTAATCGCAGACAATTACTATTTTACGCATATAATTTCCCTTTTACCAATAGATCTATCCCATGCCCGTTTTTCAGCTTGTTGATGAAATTCTCTTTCCGCCGGTAGAACTCGCTGAACCGGACGGCCTGCTTGCCATTGGCGGCGACCTCAGCACAAACAGACTCCTTGCCGCCTACAGAGAAGGGATCTTCCCCTGGTACTCCAAGGGCGATCCTCTGCTCTGGTGGTTTACCTCCCCCCGGCTTGTCATCTTCCCAGAAGATTTCCATATCCCAAGACGCCTGGCTCGTTCCATGCGCAAACTGCGTCCACAAATCCTCCTTGATACAAACTTTACAAAAGTGATTAATGAGTGTGCAGAAATCCGTAAAGAAGCAGGAGAACAAACCTGGTTGCTGCCAGAGATGAGAGAGGCTTATACCCGGCTGCATCATCAGGGCTTTGCCCATAGCGTCGAATGCTGGATTGACGGGAAATTGACAGGAGGGCTATACGGCATCGCCCTCGACAGGATATTTTTTGGCGAATCAATGTTTTCCCGTATTCCCGGAGGATCACAGTTTGCGCTGATTGCACTGATTGATTATCTGACAACAAGAGATTTTCTGCTTATAGACTGCCAAATGACCACGCAGCACCTCCTCCGCTTTGGTGCAACAGAGATAAGCGGTGAAAGCTTCCGCCGCCACCTGCAATCCGGGATCACGTCCGTTGCTCCACAATGCTGGAAGACACGATAAAAAAAGCAAGCAATCAGACTTCCAACGAAAATTCCACTACAAATTCCTGCCGGAAGAAATGGTTATTAATCTTCTCCAATGCTTCCAGATTGGGACAGGAAAAAACAACCTCCCAGGCAGGGGTGGATGCACGCAGAGAAAGCATTTCCAGACGTTTTAGCTCCATCTCCTCTGGGGCTCCTGCAACTGCGGCCATCAACTCCTGGCGTGAGGCCTCGGGGATATGGTAGGTTTGCAACTTGCCAAGTGGCGTTTTCTTCTTTTTCCAGCGCACTGCCACAATATCCTCCTGGGTAAGCTGCAATTCCTGAAAACGGGAACAGTCCGGGTTGTGTACGGAAATACTTTTGTCCATTAACAGCCCGAGGAGATTATCATCGCTGGCAGGCTGTGGTTTGCAACAGGAAGAGAGCTTGACAGTAACAGGATCAAGAGTGGTCAGCTCAATATGGTTGTACGTCGATTTCCCTTCACTACGCCGCCCCCATTTCTCCTGACCAAAAACAGAAAGCTGCCCGATAACCCAGCGCAGATGATAACGCCCCTCACCAATACCTCGATAGTAGTTAGCTGCCTTTTCACGAGTGAAGCTTTCCCACACCCTGATTGCCAGCTCCTTTTCGAAAAGCTCAATAGTCAGGCCATAACGGGAAAGCTCCTGCGCCAATATTCTTTTTCCGATTTCAGAAGTGACTCTTCCCCGCCGCTTGCGAAAACTCTGTGCCAACCCGATACGGGCGCGGGGGGTCTTGCATTTATCAAGCATATTCTGTTCAAAAGAGACATCTTCTTCCGCCCGCAGAACACGTACCATATCACCATCTTTTAAGATATGAGAGGGAGGAACCATCCTGTTACGGATCATACCACCGATACAACTTAAACCAATTTTCGGATGTACCTTAAAGGCAAAATCAAGCAGCGATGATCCTTTCGGCAGGTAGATCAGTTTCCCTTTCGGGGTGTAGGTATAAATCTCCTTAACACTGCTGGCCTCAATAACATCCCGGTAGGAGACATCCTCCTCATTACCAAGGATGGTAAACAACTCCTGAATATCCTTGATAAACCGCCCCTGTTCTTCCTCTTTTGATGTCCAATTACGAAACAACCCACGCTGTGCCTTACGCTCCATCTCCCTGGTGCGGATCTTGAAAAAAAACTTCTGACCGTCAATAATCGCCCTGGCATGAAGCCCCTGATAACCAGTCTGTTTTGGATTGGCAATAAAATCACGAATTGTCCTTGGAATAGGGGCAAAACACCCATTAAGAATACCAAGAGTGCTATAACAGGCCGCGACATCGTCTACCAGCAGGATAATCTCCTGTGGGGTATCTATTTTTTCCAACAGTACCTTACTTTTTACATCGTAGTACGCCCACAGCCCCTTGGTGCGAATTTTCACCGTGCAGGGGAGTGCATCGCTCGCAGTAGCCTCTTCCAGCGTTGTTACAACACGTTGACCAAGGGGTGATTTTTTCAACCTGGCAATATCGTTTTTCAGATCACGCGCCTTTTTGCCATAACGGAAAAGGATAGCAAGTTGATACATCTCCCGCTTCATATTAAACAACCCCAACGCTCCGGCAAGAGGCGCATAGATAGCCAGCGTCTCATCTGCTATACGCTGCCTTTTCGCCTGCGGCATTGCCTTTAACGTGCGCAGATTATGGAGACGGTCAGCAAGTTTCACCAGCATTACTTCCGGGCGTAATGCCGCCCCGGAGAAGATCTTACGGTGCGTTTTTCTGCTGACAAACTGGCGACTGCCAGAAACATGCGTTACCTTGGTGCAACCCTCAACAATGGCCCGCACATAACTGCCAAAATTTTTCTCAACGACTTCCGGGGTAACTTCCTTCACATCTTCAACAGTATCATGCAACAAAGCAGCGGCAATAATTTCGGCATGATCCACATCCATTTCCTCTACCAGAATTTTTGCAACAGAGCAGGGATGAAGGATATAGGCATCTCCCGACCTGCGCCATTGATCATCATGAGCAATAACAGCAAAATCAAGTGCACGCCAAAACACATCATTATCAGGACTTTTACCAATAAGCTGTTGCATCTGATTACGGTACAATTCAAGATCGAAAGGGATATAGCGAGCCATAAGGAATCACCTTGTATGCGGAATATTCCGCCATGAACAATAAGTACTCTCCTGTTATTTTTGCAAAAAAACGAGCTATTTGAAGAATACTGGTTATAACTGGAATACAAAAAAAACAAACGAACCTTTCCTGAACAAACAAAATTGATAAAAAAATGGCAAGAAAAAAAAGAATATCATCACACAACACCACTCCAGCACGCAACTTTTCTCAGTTTTTTTTAGAAAACCGCACTATAGCCTTATGTTACACAGAAAAAAGACCTCTTACACAAAAGGAGATACTCGCAGCACTACAACTCGAATGTTCACAAACAGCGCTATTAAAAATACTCTCTTTACTGGTAAAGGAAAAAATCCTCCAGCAACAGGGGAACAACTGGCAACCTACCACCCACCCACCACTGCCATATGGCAAACTGAATGTCCACAAACGAGGATTTGGTTTTGTCGAGACAAAATTCTCAAATAAAAGCCACAAGGAGAAAGCCCCCTATATCCCACAGGAAGCATTAAACGGTGCAATCCATGGTGATAAGGTTCTTATCCGCCCTTTCCCCCGCGATCTGCGTAAAGGACGCCGGGAAAGTTATGCCATTATCTGTGTAACAACACCGGCGCCGAATATTCTCTGCGGTATTGTCCGGGAAAAACGAGGGCATTTTCTGGTATCCCCCGATGACAGCTATATTCCTTTTACGATTGTGATAAAAGATACCGAGCTCTATGGAGCAAAAGCGGGCGATGTGGTGCAGGTGCAGTTCCAGCGGGAGAAAGGCAGCAGCCGGACAAAACCGGGCAGGGTTCTCGCTGTGCTTGGCTCACCAGCACAAACAGATACCCAGCTCAAACTCACCATAGAGAAATTCTCCCTGCCCACAGAATTTACTCCTGTGGCAATAAATTATGCAAAAAAGCTGACGATGGACGATCCCGGCACCATGCCCCGCAGGGATCTCACCCCCACCTGCCATATCACCATTGATGGTGCCAGCGCAAAAGATTTTGACGATGCCATCTGTATTGAACAGCTCCATAACAATAACTTTCGGCTTTACGTCTCCATTGCCGATGTCAGCCATTTTGTAAGACCGGATACCGCTCTTGACAGGGAGGCCTTTCAACGGGGGACTTCCGCCTATTTCCCGGGACGGGTTCTGCCCATGCTGCCGGAAGAGCTTTCCAATAATCTGTGCAGCCTGCTGCCACACCAGAAACGCTATACCTTTACCGCCCAGCTTGATTTTGACAATAACGGGAATTTGCTGCGGCAAGAGTTTTACCGCTCTGTTATATGCAGCAAACAGCGGTTTACCTATGATACGGTCGGCAAGATACTGGCAGGAGACAAAACCCTCGGGCAAGAATACGAAAAATTTGTTCCGATGCTGAAACAGGCAGAGAAACTTGCCGCCACACTACGCAGTAAACGCCTGCAACGGGGTGCCATTGACTTCAACCTGAGGGAGGCGGTATTTACCCTTGATGCACAAGGCCAGGTCGCCTCCATCAAACCGGCAGAGCGCAATACTGCCCACCGTCTGATAGAAGAATTCATGCTTATTGCCAATGAGGCGGTGGCCGAATTTCTCGGCCAGAAGCTGGCCCATCCCATTTTTCGCATCCACCAGCCACCGAACAAGGAAAAGATTACAGAATTTCGCAGAATAGCTGAAAGACTGGGGATTACCCTCCAGCGCTACAGAGAGGAGCCAGCGTGGTTTTCTCAGGTGTTGCAGCAGGCACAGGGAAGTCAGCATGAATATCTTGTCAACACCCTGCTGCTGCGTTGTCTTACCCAGGCACAGTATGCAACGGAGAGGAGCGGCCATTTTGGTCTGGCCTCGCCAGCCTATACCCATTTTACCTCACCAATCCGCAGATACCCGGATCTGATGGTGCATCGCATGCTGACCGCTGTTTTGCAGACAGAAGAGAAGAAAAAATGCCGCAAGCAGAAATTTGCACCGGAAAAGACGAAGGAAGCGGCACTGTTTCTCTCTGGTCGCGAGCGAACGGCTATTGATGCCGAACGGGATATGAATGACCGCCTGAAAATCTCCTATATGAAAGACAGGGTTGGCGACCTTTTTTCTGCAGTTATCTCCGGTGTTAGCGAAAATACCCTCTTTGTGGAACTGGAAGACCCGATGGTAAGCGGTGCCATCCCGGTGGATTTTCTGGGCAGCGACTACTTCTTTTATGATCCAGACCGTTTCCGTCTGGTTGGCGAAGTCAGCAGAAGGGAATATCAGCTTGGCGATATACTACAGGTGCAACTGATAAGCATCAGCACCAGCCGCAGACAGCTTACCTTTGCCCCGGTGCAAAAGTAAAGATATGATCTGCTATATAATTGTCTGCAATACGGGACTAAGACTCAGTGGTTCAAAATCTGGTCAAGGAAGTCACGACAACGCTCCTCACGGGGAGCAGTAAAAAATTCATCCACCGGGGCATATTCAACGATCTGCCCGTTATCCATAAAGACCATGGTATCAGCCACCTCCCTGGCAAAGCCCATTTCATGGGTAACACAGATCATGGTCATACCCTGCTCTGCCAGCTCACGCATCGCATCAAGAACTTCCTTGATCATCTCTGGGTCAAGGGCAGAGGTGGGTTCATCAAAGAGCATGATTTTTGGCTGCATGGCAATCGCTCTGGCAATGGCCACCCGCTGCTGCTGACCACCGGAGAGCTGACCGGGGAATTTATCGGCCTGCTCGGCAATCCCCACCCTCTCCAGATAGGTATAGGCAAGCTCTTCTGCCTGTTTTTTAGGCATCTTACGCACATGAACAGGCCCTGCAGTAACATTATCCAGAATAGTCATATGAGGAAAAAGATTGAATTGCTGAAAAACCATTCCCACCTCTTTACGAATCTGTTCAATCTTTTTCACATCATTGGTCAACTCGATACCATCCACCATAATGGAGCCTTCCTGATGCTCTTCAATGCGGTTAATAGTGCGAATAAGGGTAGATTTCCCCGAGCCGGACGGTCCGCAGACCACCACCTTTTCCTGCTGACGCACCTGAAGGTCAATATCTTTTAACACATGAAACTGGTCATACCATTTATTCAGGCCGCAAATATCTATCACCACAGGGGCATTTTGCAAATTTTCGGCAGAGTTATACATAATTTTTCCTTCTATTTGCCAGCAGAGGGCATTTTACGTTCAAGATGCTGGCTGTATCTGGAGAGACCATAACAAAACACCCAGTACCAGAATGCAATAAAAACATAGGCCTCTTCAAGCCGGCCAAACCACCTGGGATTGGAGGTAGTGGCAAAGGCGATTTGCAAAAGATCCACCAGTCCGACAATACCAACCAGAGAGGTGTCCTTGAAGATACCAATAAAGTTATTGACCATCGGAGGGATAACAATACGCAGTGCCTGCGGCAAGATAACAACCCGCACCTTGGCCCAGTAGCTCATTCCCAGGGCATCAGCAGCCTCATATTGCCCCTGGGCAACTCCCTGTAGCCCGCCTCTGATATTTTCTGCCAGATAGGCAGAAAAAAACATGGTAATTCCCACCATCGCGCGCAGTACCTTATCCAGCTCCATCCCGGCAGGCAGAAATAGAGGCAGAACCACCGATGCCATAAACAGGATGGTAATCAGAGGCACACCGCGGATAAGTTCAATATAGGCCACACAAAATTGGCGGGCAACAGGCATATCCGAAGTTCGCCCCAGAGCAAGAAGCACGCTGATCGGAAAAGCGGCCAGCATTGCCACCACCGCCAGGGTTACGGTCAGCATCAACCCTCCCCAGTAGTGAGTGCCAACAACAGGCAGCCCTGTAATACCGCCGCCATAAAGCAAGGCAAAGATAAAGAAGGGAGAGAGCAGCCAGACAGCCCGCAGCCACCGGTTACGCCGCAGGACATGAATCAGGGAAAGACAGACAATAATCACCACCAGCACCAGAGCCGCCAAAGGCCGCCATCGCTCCTGTTCTGGATAGACTCCGGTCATAAATACCGGCCACATCTCCCGGATAAAACCCCAGGCCGCACCAGATCCGGCCCTGGCGGCTTCCGGATCAAGGGTGATACTGGCATTAACCACCGCCCAGTCAATAAAAGGCACGGCTGCCGACCAGATCAGCCAGATGGAGACAACGCTCAGCACCGCATTATACCATGGAGAAAGCAGGTTTTTGTAAATCCAGCCAATGGCACCAATACTGGTACGGGGCGGCAGGCGATCAGGAATCATTCTTGTTTCATTCACCGCTACCTCTCCTTCAGGGCGATTTTGGCATTATAGATATTCATGCCCATTGAGATGGCAAGAGAGATACAGAGATAAACCCCCATCCAGATCCCGACAATTTCAACAGCCTGCCCCGACTGATTCAAGATGGTGCCGCCCACACTAACAAATTCGGGGTATCCAATAGCCACGGCCAGCGACGAGTTCTTGGCAATGGCCAGATATTCACTGGTCATTGGAGGCACAATCACCCGCATGGCCTGAGGCAATATAACAATGCCCATCACCTGCCGCTCATTCATGGCAATGGCTCTGGCGGCCTCCCGCTGCCCTTTGGATACCGACTCAATACCTGCACGAATAATCTCTGCATTAAATGCGGAAACATAAACAGTTAACCCAACGACAAGGGCGGCAAACTCTGGAGTAAGACTGGCTCCGCCCCTGAAATTAAAACCCTTGAGTGCCGGAATATCCAGGGAAAATGGTGTTCCGGCAAAATACCAGGCCAGTGCCGGCAGCCCGACAAGAAGGCCAAGCCCTGGCAAAAACCAGCACCCTTTTATTCCGGTATCGTCTCTCTGTTTTAAGGCACGTTTATAAAGCAACCAGATAATACAAAAAGCAGTAATCAGGGCCGCACAAAAGGCCCATGCTCCAGCCTGCGGTACCAGAGCGGGAACATACAGGCCACGTTTGTTCAGAAACAGCCAGCCGCCAATATCTACCGACTGCCGCACCCCCGGCAGTTGTTGGAAAACAATGAAATACCAGAAAAAAAGCTGCAACAACAGAGGCAGGTTCCGGTTCAGCTCCACATACCAGCGGCATAATGTACGCATCAGCCAGTTGGGAGACAATCGCCCCAAAGCCACCAGCAGACCCAGCAGGGAAGAAGCCACACAGCCAATCACCGTTACCTTAAGGGTATTGCCAAGACCAGTAACCAGTGCCATGACATAACTCGATGAGGCTGAATAATGGGCAATTTCAACCGTATCCCGAAAAAGATACAAGGTCAGCAGCGGCAGGCCGACAGCGGCAACAAGACAGGCAGCCAATCCAGCGACAGGCATTGCCTGGCTCCCTTTCTTCGTCCACCGTGCAATCAGTTGACAGATACCAAGGCCTGTAACAAGACTGAGCAAAAAATATAAAAAACCGCCCTTGGGCAAAGGAATTGGGGAGACTTCACCAATCTGGAATCCAGCCTCGGCACCGAGAAAACCGAATCCCGAGCCGATACCACGAGTCTCCAGATTTTCCAGGGTATTGCCGTAAATACTGACAACGAGCCAGATAAAACCACCCAGCATGACCAACTGAAAGAGCCATGCCCTCCCTTTGGGACTTCGCCACAAGGGAACGGCTTGTGCCGGGGCTGTTTTCGGTAAGGAGGAATCGGCAGAAGACATGCACACCTTCAAACAAAATCTGGAGACTGGCAAGACAACCAGGCTCCAGATATTTCATAGCAAAAAAAAGACCCTGACCTGATCAAAAAAACCATCCGCAGAACAGGGTATCACTGGTTTTATCTAAAAGGCGGGGCATAAATCAGACCGCCATCAATCCACTGGGCGTTAAATCCGCGCTCCAATCCCAGAGGAGTCTCGGGGCCGAGGTTCCGGTCAAAAATCTGACCATAGTTGCCAACAGTTTTGATAATACGAACCGGAGCCTCCGCATCAAGCCCAAGATCAGTCCACAAAGTACCGGTTTTACCCAGCATCCGCTGAACTTCAGGATCCTTGCTTTCAGCCCTCACCTGCTCCACGTTTTCCGCTGTAATGCCTTTTTCTTCGGCAGCCATGGTCAACCAGATAGTCCAGCGAACAATATCGGCCCACTGATTATCACCATGCCGAACCACCGGAGCCAGAGGCTCTTTAGAAATAACCTCTGGCAGAATAAGATGCTCTTTCGGATTTTTCATAAGGGAACGCTGGGCAGCCAGTCCGGAAATATCGGTAGTATGGACATCGCAGCGACCACTGTCATAGGCCTTACGCACATCGGGCTGTTTGTCAAAAACCACCGGAGTGAAGGTTATACCGTTTTTACGAAAATAGTCGGTGATATTCAACTCGGTGGTGGAGCCAGTTTGCAGACAGACGGTAGCACCATCAAGTTCCTTGGCACTTTTTACCCCAAGATCTTTTCTGACCATCATTCCCTGACCGTCATAAAGAGTGGTAACGGTAAAATCAAGCCCCAGCTGAATATCCCGGCTCATCGTATGCGTAGTCGTTCTGGAAAGCAGATCAACCTCTCCAGACTGAAGGGCAGGAAGCCGCTCCTTGGAGGTAAGGGCGGTATATTTGATTTCCGGCACATTCACCGCCGCAGCAACTGCCCGGCAGAAATCCACATCAAATCCGATGCGCTGTCCTTTACTGTCCAGAGCAGAAAACCCCGGATTTTCAATATGAGTGCCGCATTTAAGAAACCCGTCTTTCTGCACTTCCTCAAGAGTTGCTGCCTGAACACCAACCGCTGCCGCTGCCAACACGGCAATGGTACTAACCGAGACAAAAAAAGAACGCATAGTACAGTCCCTCTCCCCTGAAATTAACGGCACATCTCCCCAGGGTTTTGGGATACCACGATAAGAACGCGTATGCACCGCTATAAGCAAAAGCAAGGATAAAAACAAATAAGCCGCCACAAACATTTGTAAATAGAGCATATATTCGCTGATATGTAAACAACGATTTTATAGCCACTGCATACTCTCCCCTCTACCGAGAGCGCGGGTATTTATTAAATAATCTTCTGAAATATTGAAATTTAGAATAATGCAACATCTCCCTCCCCTATTTGACTCCTTTCTGTTTCAAGAAAAGCCTCTATCTGGTATCTTCTTCTCCCTGCAAACAGTCTCTATATATTTTTATTTCCCGAAGATTATGAAAAATATCCTTGATTCAGTCAGTATCGTACTCGTTCATCCACGAGTACCGGAAAATATCGGCGCAGCGGTGCGGGTGGCATGCAACTTTGGTCTCTCCTCTATTATCTTGGTACGGGATACCATGCCGGAACGGGAAAGAATGGCCAAAACCGCGACCCATAATACCGCCCACCTGCTTGATACCATGCCCTGCTTCAACACCCTTGAAGAAGCGTTGCACGATTTCCAGCTGGTAATCGGCTCCACCGCCCGCAAGGGGAAAAAACGCTTTGCAGAGCGCAATCCCCGGCAAGTGGCAGAATGGCTTGCGCCCAGACTACAAAACAATAAAACCGCCCTCCTTTTTGGCCCGGAAGACTGCGGCCTTACCAATAATGATCTGAAATTTTGCCAGATGATCTCCACCATCCCTACCGACAATTTCTCCTCGCTAAATCTGGCACAGGCAGTGGCAATTCACTGCTACGAACTCTATAGCGAAATTTGTTATAATCCCAACGTCGCTGCCCCCGTACCCAAACGTGCCAGCTCATATG
>PDWI01003479.1_pt1 | contig 22191 bp, 20 predicted proteins | sample 1430891 | NCBI WGS metagenome assembly PDWI01 (sample SAMN01162508, study PRJNA174530) | Oral metagenome, whole genome shotgun sequencing project. | biome: Marine environment; feature: Marine mammal; material: Swab sample of the gingival sulcus; isolation source: swab sample of gingival sulcus... | reverse complement strand
ATAAGAAAAACAAAATTAGTCCCCCAAATGTAAAAACCGCGTCCGCAAAACACTGCAAATCAGTCGCTTACAAAAGCAAATTTGCAAGTTGGGTTAATAAGAAATTATAAATAAAAACCTACATATTATTTAACTAATAATCAAATAGTTGTTTTACTATAAAGCGTGCTTAAGTTTGTGATTGTCAGGAGTTTACAAAGCGCCAACAACCTGTAAAAGGTAATAATCAAAATAATTAATTACATTTTTTGTCGAGTAGTAAAAAAAAGTATATACATTTGCAGACCGAAAAACTAAAATTATTGTTTAACGTGCAATGGGAAGCAGGCTGTTTTTCGTTTTTGTTTTTTAGCCTGTCTTTGAGTAGCACAAATATTTTTATTATGAAAACACTTGAAATTTCAGTGAAAAAACGCACGGCAACAGGAAAAGCCGACACAAAAAAATTGCGTAAACAAGAAATGGTACCATGCGAACTTTACGGATTAAAAGAAGAGAATTTGCATTTTTACGCTCATCGCAATGCCTTTAAAGATTTGGTATACACACCCGATGTATTCCTCGTAAAATTAAACATTGACGGCGAAGAGCATGATGCAATCATGAAAGCCATTCAATTTCACCCGGTAACCGATGCCATAATTCACATAGATTTTCTACGCATATCGGCAGGTACTCCTTTAAAAATGAGAATACCTGTAAGAATAACAGGAAAAGCCAAAGGTGTTGCCGAAGGTGGTATTCTTTTAAAACGTGCCAGAAATTTAAGAATTCTTGCTTTGCCTAAACATTTACCCGATTTCTTGGAAGTAGATATTACCCCTTTAAAAATAGGTGATAGCATAAAAGTAAGAGACCTTGAATACGAAAATATAGAATTGCTTGATTCGCCCAACAGTGTAATCTGCTCAGTAAAAACAACTCGTATGCAAGCAACAAGCGGCGACGAAGACGAAGAGGATGAAGAAGGAGCAGGAGAAGCAGACGAAGCAGCTGCTGCTGAAGCTAAAAAAGAAGAATAACACCGGATAATTTATAAAAACAAAGTGAAGTATTTAATAGCAGGTCTGGGCAATCCGGGCAATAAATACGAAAACACAAGACATAATATAGGTTTTAAAGTATTGGACGCATTATCAAATGTGTCCGATGCTTTTTTTGTGCCTGAACGTTATGCACACCGCTGCACAGTAAAACATAAAGGACGGCAACTTATACTTATAAAACCTACAACTTATATGAACCTTAGTGGTAAAGCCATACGCTATTGGTTAGATAAAGAAAAAATACAGCCCGAAAATTTACTCGTCATAGTAGACGATATTGCCTTGCCTTTTGGCTACATTCGTATAAAAAAATCGGGCGGCGACGGCAATCACAATGGTCTTACTGACATCATAGACGTATTAGGACATCAAAATTTCAGTCGCTTGCGTTTTGGTATAGGTAAAGATTTTCCGCGAGGCATGCAAGCCGAATATGTTTTAGGAAGTTGGACTGAAAACGAAACGCTACTATTACCGGAACGTATAAAAACTGTGATAAGTGCAATAAAAGACTACGTTTTTGTTGGAGCAGAAAGAAGCATGAACCGATTTAATCAAAAATTTGATGCAACCCAAGCATTAGAAAATTTAAAAAGTGATAAAGGAAAGCCTTAACGAACGTATAGATAAATATTTATGGAGTGTGCGACTGTATAAAACCCGCAGCCTTGCAAAAAAAGCTTGCGAAAGTGGTAAAATACAATTAAACGGCACACCTGCAAAGCCCTCTCGTGTTGTTAGTACGGGCGATACAATAGGTGTAAAACAAGCTCCTATTATAAAAAAATATAAAGTTTTAAAAGTTATAAGTAACAGAGTGGGTGCAAAATTAATTCCCGATATTTTGGAAGATATAACTCCCGAAAGTGAAATAAGTAAATTGATAGCTGCCAAAAGCCAAACCGTATGGCGTGACCGTGGTGCCGGTCGACCTACTAAAAAAGAACGTAGGGATATAAATAACTTTTTAAATGATAGACGGTAAAATCTTTGATAACTTATTAATAAAATTCAATATTTACTAAATTCTATCAATTAATTTCATTAGGAATAAATCATCTTTTAAAAAGTTAAAAATATGAACAATATCTTAGATTTTATAGCAGAAGAAACAGGGAGTAAGAATTATAAATCTTATAAGTACTGTATTGAGAATGTTGAAGTTCCCAAGCTTGAATATGATGATAAACAGGATATTGTTGTAAAAAAGATTGGAGAGACAGATAAGGGTTTGAAAACTTCTAAATCATTAAAAAAATATGCAGAAGTAATACAAAGAGATAATTTATTCAAATATTTTCTTGATGGCTCAAGGCGGACTTATAAGGTTGATGATATAGCTTTTAACAATAAAATTTATCCGGTAATTGCCGGACAAATAGGTGTTGGTGTAACTTATAGAGAGAGTAAATCTTCTTTCAAGGCTTTTAATCTACATAACCCCTTAGTTATTAGCTTACCAAGTGTTTTGAATGCCGGAGGAAGAAATGATAAGTTGTTTTTTAATCAATTGCTTGAAAAAATAAATAATCTGAATGTATTGCAAAAGCAAAATTTAAAATTTGAACAAATTCTTCCTTACAGATATAATGCTTCAAAAGAGAATGACAAATATGAAGATAGAGGAGTGGCTAAGATTCAGGACGAGATGATTAAATTAGAAAAATTAACTGTTAAAGAGTTAGTCAGACAAAAAAAGTTGAACAAAGATACTTTTCTAATAAAAGACGGCTCGTTAGAGTATGAATGGGATAAAACCGATTTGAAAAATATTTCTTCCATTAAATCAAATTATGCAAGTGTTGTAGGCGTGTCAAAATCTTTTAACCCTGAATCTCTATCATCCTACAATAAAAAAATATCACAAATAATTGCAGATTTACCGGAATATCATAGGACTCCTGCTTTTATGTATGAAACAACAAGAATACCGGATGTTAAATTTGCAGTTTGGTATTTGAGGATAAGAAAAACCGTAAATCCGTTTGACGGAGTTGTAAAAGTTGAAAAAATACTTGTTTGGGACAAAGAGGAAGAGGACGGATTGGATTCTGACGAAATTGATTTAATAAGTGCAAACATAATAAATGAAAGAAATCCTGTTTGTTATGGACAAGACAATAGGTGGGCAAAACACTTATATCCTGTTTTTTTGACTGAGAAGTATATAAAAAGCAAGTATTTAAGTGATTTCCACTTTATTAATTTGTTTTAAAAAGATTAGAATTATGAGTAAGGTAATAGGAAAAGTAGCAGCAACAGAAAAAGCACCAACAACAATTGATGTTTTTTTCTTTTGGACAGATAAAGAAAGAATATTAAACCCTTTTGATGTTGTCAAAGTTGAGCATATTGATAAATCTACAACATTTGGTGTAATTGAAGAAATATCGCATATTACAGATTCGACAGGTTATTTGAGTAACTTTATTTCAAGCGATTTTGGCAATGTAGAGCTACAAGCAAATATGAATAGAATCGGAATGAATTATGTTAAAGCTAAGGTTGTAGGAAATGATAATAATATATACACTCCGGTTTTAGATGGGAGCAGAGTTAGTTTGGCAGATACGAAGGAGATATTGCAGGCTTTGGGATTAGACAAAATTAAAAATCCTATGCCTTGTGGTTATATTGAAATGTACAGTGGCGAGGATAAAAAGATTTTGCCGGTTAATTTTAATGCTCAATTTTTAATTGGTCCCGAAGGTGCTCACTTGAATATTTCAGGAATTTCAGGTCTTGCTGCAAAAACTTCATTTTCTATGTTTTTGCTTAAAGCCATTCAAGAAAAATATGGAAATCAAACAGAAATTGACGATGATAACTCGGTCGCATTTGTCGTATTTAATGTTAAAGGTAGAGACCTTCTGGCAATAGACGAACCGAATACCTCTCTTAGTGAAGAAGACAAAAAAATATACGAAGAAATGCTTCATTTAGATACAAAACCATTTGAAAATGTCAAATATTATTACCCCTATTCTGAACATACTTTGTCAAAAACATTTAGTTATGGTGAAAAAGATGATATTGAAGCACAGATAGATAACAACAAGGCTTTTCGGTATAAATATATCTTTGATGAAGATAAAGAAAATTTAGAACTTCTTTTTGCAAATGTTGAAGACTCGTCGGGAACAATGGAATCCATTGTCAATTTTATAGTGAACGGACAAGATAAGTTTAGTGAAGTTGATAGCTGGAATACCTTGATAAATACCGTTGCAGAATATAAAAAATCAGGTCGTAAAGATGGGGATAAGGATATTTCAGTAATGAGTTGGAGAAAATTTAGCCGAATTATTAGCAAATCATTATCACATTCTATTTTTCAAAAAGCTGTTGTTCCTTCAAAAAATGAAACAAGGCTGCAAGAGGCTATCTCAAATATTAAAAAAAATGAAGTTCATGTGGTTGACATAGCTAAATTAGACCAAGACACACAAGCCTTTGTTTTTGGAGATGTTATTAGAGCTATTTATGATTTAAAATTGGGGCAAAAAGAAGATAGAAATGAAAAAGATATTCCTTCACGAATAATTATTTTTATAGATGAATTGAATAAATATGCTTCAAAGGACATTCCTAAAAACTCACCGATTTTAAGACAGATATTGGATATTTCAGAAAGAGGTCGCTCTCTTGGCATTGTTTTGTTTTCGGTAGAGCAGTTTAAAAGCGCCATTCACGACAGAGTAAAAGGAAATTGTGCCACACACGCCTATGGAAGAACTAATGCAATTGAAATATCAAAAAGCGATTATAAATTCGTTCCGGAAGTGTATAAAAATATGATGACAAGACTATCGCCGGGAGAATATATATTGGAACATCCGGTGTTTCGTTCTTTGTTAAATATTAAATTTCCAAAACCTTTATACAAACAATTCCCTAATGGTTAATAGAATGATTGAAGAAAAGACTAAAATAGGTAAAGATGTAATAGAATCATTAACATTGGCAATGTATGACGACCCTAAATTTATATACAGAGAGTACATACAAAATTCAGCCGACCAAATAGATATTGCATTTGAAAATGGCATAGTTGCCTCAAAAGATGATTGTAAAATTGAAATCAAAATAGATAAACTTGAAAGAAAAATTTCAATTTCAGATAATGGAACAGGTGTGCCATCAGAAAAAGTTTTACCAATTTTAAAAAGTATTGCACAAGGGGTTAAAGACAGAACTAAACACAAAGGATTTAGAGGTATTGGAAGACTTGGAGGGTTGGCTTATTGTGATAGATTAATTTTTGAAACCAGTTATATCGGCGAAAATATAAAATCAACATTAATTTGGAATGCTAAGGAATTAAAACAAATAATAAATGATAGAAGTAAGAAAGAAGATGCTTCTTACGTTATTGACACAATTACCTTATTAAAAACAGATATTGAAGATACAAATAAGAGATATTTCAAAGTAATTTTAGAAAATGTATCTAATGATACTCTTTTAGATAAAGAGGATATATGCGATTATCTTTCTATGGTTGCTCCCGTACCCTACAAAAAAGGATTTATATTTCAAAAGCAAATTTATGAGAAAGCAATTGAATATAATTCAAGTATTGATGAATACAATCTTTACCTTAATAATAATCAGGTATTTAAAGAATATACTACTTCTGTTTATGAAGGCGAGAAGCATAATAAAAAACGCATAGATGAAATCTTTGACATTGATTTTTTTGAAGTAAAAGATAAAAAAGAACAGCTTCTTTGTTGGGGGTGGTATAGTATTTCAAGTTTTGTAAAACAAATTCCGGCAGTTAACATAGCAAGAGGAGTTAGGCTAAGAAAAGGGAACATTCAAATTGGAGATGAAAAACAATTAGTAAAACTTTTTAAAGAACCACGAGGGTCGTTCTACTTTTTTGGAGAAGTGCACGCTATCAGTCCTGAATTGATACCAAATGCAAGGAGAGATTATTTTACGGAAAACAAAACTTTTATGCTTTTTGAAAATAAATTAAAAGCAAAGTTTAAGGAATTACATGAGTTGTATTATTTTTCATCAAAAACCAGAAGTGAAAAGAAAAAGATTGAAAAATTAGCTTCATTCACAGAAGAATTTAAGAAAAAAGCTGAAAAAGGATTTACAAAACCGGAAGAACAAGAGGAATATGAGAAAAAATTTCAAAAAGTAAAAGAAGATGCAAAGAAAGCCGAAAAAAATATAAAGAGATTCAGAGAAAGTGTTACAGACAATGAAACAAAAAGCAAATTAGTAGAAAAGATTACATCTGATATAAAACATAGTAATAATAATGAAAAAGCGATACAAAAATTAACAAATAATAAACCTAAATTATTAACCGACAACCTGTCAAAACATAATAGAAACGATAGAAAATTAGTAAGTAAGATATTATCGATAATTGATAATATTCTACCAAAAGAATTGTCAGAAAATGTTAAACAAAAAATAATAGAAGAGCTAAATAAGTAGAAAATAATATATTTTACAGAATATAATAATAAAGTTATGAAACTTTCAAAATTTGACATAGGAGCAGAAGTAATCTCAATTTTAACAAAAGGAATGTATCCTGACCCGAGAGATGCAGTACGAGAATATATTCAAAATGCAGTTGATGCAGGTGCGACAAAAGTCAATGTCAAAATAAGACAAAATTCAGTAGTCGTACAAGATGACGGTTGTGGTATGGACAGAGATACTCTTAGGAAAGCATTAAGAATTGGGGTATCTGATAAAAACCCCAAAAAAGACGTTGGATTTATGGGAATTGGTATTTATAGCTCTTTTCATCTATGTGATAAAATTGATATTTATTCTAAAAGAAATAATGGCGAACCATATTTATTAAGGATGGATTTTAAGGGAATGAGAAACCTTTTAAATGAACAAAAAGAACTTAGGATAAATGGAGAAATCGATAGCGGGAAATTAACTGATTTGCAAACACTATTAGAGAAATATATATCCTTAACTAACAAAGGAGAACTATCAAATGACGATTTTGCATTAACCGGAACAAGAGTTGAACTTATAGGATTAGACTCTAATTTTTATGGGATACTCTCGGATTTTGAAAAAATAAAGAACTACCTTAAAGAAGTTGTTCCATTGCGTTTTGACAAAGAAAATTTTAAGTGGGGGGAACTTATTGAACAACGTATTCAAAAAGAATGTGATGAAAATAATGCTAATTTTGAAATGATTGATTTGAATTTGCAAGTAAACGGCAAAGTTGAAGATTTATATAGACCATATTTAGATACTGATTTTCATAATGACGAGCCGCAAGAACCTCATTTTGAAATATTAAAAAAAGGAAGAACCTTTATTGGAATTGTTTGGGGATGTTTAAATTCAACCCGTAATAAAATATCAACCAAGGAACTTAGAGGCTTCTTGTTAAAAAAACAAGGATTTGCAATTGGTAAAAGAGATAATTTAGTTACATACTTTGGACAAAGAACTCATTTTGACCGATTTATTGGAGAAGTTGTCATTGTAAATCCAAACTTACTACCTAATGCCTCTCGAAATGATTTGGAGTATTCTCCTTTACGAACTCTCTTTTTTAGTTGTTTAAAAGATGCTGGTTCGAAGTATAATACTATTTCATCAAATTTTCAAGCATTAGACAAAGCAAGTACAGAAATATCTGAATATACAAGTAAAGTTAAAGCTATCACTGGTGCATATAGTCCATACTCTGAAAATTCAGAAGAGTTAGTTAATTATATAATTGATTTAGAAGATATAAGAAAAAAAGTTAGTAGTATTCTTAAAAGAAAATCATTTAGTAAAAATATTGATAAAGAAGATGAAGCTAAATCATTAAAAAAAATAACAGAAGATTTAAAACACGAAATTCAGAATACAATTGATAATTTAATTACGAAAAAGAAAAAAAATAAGTCCGTAAATAAAAAAAAATCAAAAACTAAAATTGCAAAAGGATTATCCCAAATCGATACATCTAAAATTGACAATAAACAATATGACTCTTTTGTAGATTTATTAATTGATTTAGATTATGAACTAACAGAAGATTTAAAAGCGATTTTCATATTATTAGATGAAAATTTTATACAAGGTTATTCTGAAAATTCAGAACAATATCAAGAAATATTAAAAGAGTTAAAAAATAAAATAAACGACCTGAACATTTAAAATGGCAAAAACATTTACAACCGAAGCTAAATCGCATATAAGAAATGAGTGGGGAAAACCTATTCTTAAATTTTTAAGCAAACGTACCGGCAAAAAACTTTTGTATTTGGGACTTCCTTCTCCGGCAGCTGAAGATTTGAATGCTTGGATTGATTTAATTGATGAAGTTATTGCATTTCAGTGTAGAGAATATGGGAAACCCTCAGATATTAGCCAAAGTAGAAAAGAAATTGAAATTTTAGAAGAAAAACTTAATAAATATGAGAGGCAAGGTTTACTTAATACATTTACTGTTTATGATGGGTATATTGAAGAAGTTGTTTTAAGAGGGATAGATAATATTTCAAAAGAATTTACTCAAACAAAAACGATAAAGGTCTATAATTTAGACTTTTGTAATAGTATAACCTCTCCTATCGAATATATAGACAAAAAAGGTGATATTCAAACAGCTTATAAATTTAATGCTGTCAAAAAATTGTTAAGGTTACAATCAGAATTGGAACAAAATCAGCAAGAGTTTGTTTTGTTTTTAACAATACACGCAAGTTTCAAGGGTGCAGAATTGCAAAACTTCATAAATAATCCTGATACAGAAGAACATAAAGAACTTATAAAAAAATACAATTCTCTAAATGGTATAGACAAAAATACCAGAATTTTGAAACTATTCGTAATTGACACACTGCAAAATTATTTTAGAGAAAACAATTTCATCCCTCATTTTCTTCCAACAATATTATATAAAGGATTGAAAAAAACTCCTTTACTTCATTTTACAATTATTGGATTAAAAGAAAATCCGGGAGTAGGAAGAACTTCTTGGCAACAAACCATAGGAGAATTGTGTAATGAAAAATTAATTGGTTTCAAAAATGGACTGTTTGAACTATTAAACAATGAAAAATTAGAGGAAACTGATACAAAAACAGACGCTGTAGCACTTTTTTCAAGCTCTAAAACATTTGAAAAATTTTGGAAACGATAAAAAATGGCAAACCGTAAAAGAAATGTTCTTTTATTAGAACCAAATTATAAAAATAAATATCCCCCTATTGGGTTGATGAAATTAGCAACTTATCATCGTAATATGGGGGATAATGTTGTTTTCTATAAAGGTGATTTGAAGCTCTTTATATTAAATGAAATTAATGCTGAGCTTATAAAAAAACTAACTGATATTGATAGTTCTGTTGAATGGATAAATTATAAAAAAATAATAATTGCCTATCTTAAAACAGCGCGAAAAGTATATTTTGAAGAATTAGTTTCTTTGTCAAAATATGGTACTTTAATTAAGAGTTGGTTAATTCATTATAAAAACTATTACAAAAGAAAAGAATACTTAAACCAACCGAAATGGGATAGAGTTTGTATTTCAACATTGTTTACATTTTATTGGAAGAAAACTATTGAAACAGTTGAATTTGCAAAAACTATTGTTAAAAATAAAAATCAGATATTTGTAGGTGGCGTATTAGCCACAGTGTTGGCTGACGAGCTTGAACAAGAAACAGGAATAAAATCACATAAGGGATTACTAAATTCCCCCGGAGATTTAGATAAAAATAATAATGTAATTATTGACGAACTCCCTCTTGATTATTCAATTTTAGATGAAATTGATTATAAATATCCAGAAAATAATGCATATTATGGGTATATGACACGTGGCTGTGTTCGTAAATGTTCATTTTGTGCTGTTTGGAAAATTGAACCAAAATTTACCCCTTACCTTTCTTTAAAAGAAAAAATTGAATACACAAAATCTAAGTATGGAGACCAAAAAGATTTATTGCTTTTAGACAATAATGTATTAGCCTCAAAACAATTTCCTCATATTATAGAAGAAATTAAAGAAAGTGGTTTTGTTAAAGGAGCAAAATTTGTTGAACCTAATTACTTAGATATTGCAATAAAAAATTTACAAAAAGGAATAAATGATACTGCATATACGAAAAAGAGTTTTGAATTATTTCATTATTTATTAAATAGATTAAAAGGTACACAACAACAAAAATTATATAACAAGCTTTTAGAAACGCAGTTATTACATATTGAAACAGCTACAAAAGAAAAGATACTATCACTTTATCCCGAAGTAAAAGAACTATTTGAAAAAAACAGAAATAAAGCGTCTAAATTAAGATATGTTGATTTCAACCAAGGGGTTGACGCAAGGCTACTCTCAGAAGACAAAATGAAATTATTAAGTGAAATACCGATAAAGCCACTTAGAATAGCATTTGATAGTATCACATACAAAGATATTTATGTAAAAGCAGTTCGTTTAGCCGCAAAATACAGTATCAATAATTTATCTAACTATTTATTATACAACGAAAAAGACAAACCTGAAGATTTATATGAAAGACTTAAAATAAATGTGCTTTTGTCAGAAGAATTAAATATTAGTATTTATTCGTTTCCTATGAAATATCATCCTATAAATGGAGAGAAACATTTGAATCGAGATTTTCTTGGAGAACATTGGAATAGGAAATATATTAGAGCTATTCAAACTGTTTTAAATTCAACGAAAGGAAAAATTGGCAAAGGTGTAAGTTTCTTTTATAAAGCATTTGGAAAAAATTTGGACGAATATTATAAAATCTTGATAATGCCCGAAACTTATATACTTCACCGTCTTTTTTTTGAGGATATGGGGTTTACTGATAAATGGTGGAATGAGTATTGTAATTTATCACTTAAACATAGAGAAAAAGCATTGGAAATAATAAAAACTAATGATTTCTATAATATTGAAAATTACACAAACAATAAGACGATTATTAACTTCTTGAAAGAACATTATTTTATTAGAAGAGAAGACATAAACAATCCTAATTCGGAAATATACAACTTAAAAAAAGAATACGACAGCCATCGTAAAAGTCATACACATTTGCAATTTGCACAGGCTTACTCACAGGCTAAAATTACAAAAGAGTATGTCTTGCCAAAGCAGATAGAGACAATGGTGAGAAAAAACAAAAAAAATGAACCACACCCCACCACAATAAGCCCAAATAAAAACTATATTTTCTATTACAATTCTGCAAAGTAAGTCAAAGCCTCCCCTTAAAGTATACGCCTGTGTATACCTTTTTCATAATCATAATTAAAAATAATATCTTTAATTTTTTCGTAATCAGCTTCGTTGTTTACATAATCCAGATTGTTGGTATCTATAATGAGAAATGAAAATTGACTTTGATGTTTAAAGTATTCAAAATATCCGTTTTGAATTTTTTGGAGGTAGTCGGCATTTATATGTTTCTCATAATCACGTCCGCGCTTTTTTATGTTTATAAGCAAATTGTCTGTGTTTTTATGTAGATATACATACAAATCAGGTTTCGGTAAGTTGGAATATATTATTGAATATATACGTCTGTACAAATTATATTCATCATCAGACAAAGTATTTTTACTGAAAATAAGCGACTTAGAAAAATAATAGTCCGAAATTATCAACGAATGAAAAACATCACGATTACTCAATTGATTTTTTAACTGTTTAAAACGGTCTATTAAAAATGTCAATTCCAATTGAAACGAATATCGTTTCGGGTCTTCATAAAATTTTGCCAAAAAGGGATTGTCGGCAAATTCTTCGTAAACAGCTTTAGCATTATACTCAGCAGCAATTTTTCGTGTTAATGAAGTTTTCCCTGCGCCTATATTTCCCTCAAGTACAATAAAATTATGCTTCATAATTAAAATTTTCTGTAAAAATAATTCTCTTAATTTATCTCATCCACAGATAGTCTGTAAAGTCTGTAACTTGTTTGTAGTCAGTAAATTATGAATGATGCCTTACTTTTAAAAAGTATCAAAATTAAGGTCAAAATCTCCTTCTTTTTTCACAACAGTCACACAAAACTAAAATATTCAATAGAAAATCTATTTCATATAGATGAGATAAAAAAACATACTAACCGGATATTAATACATTGCCGGTTAGTATGTGGAATAAAGTTCTTATTTATAAGGATTTACGCCCATATTTTTATAAGTAAAAGCGTAAATATCTGCGGCTTCTTCAATGCTTTTGCTCACAGGTTTGCCCGCGCCGTGTCCGGCAAGACTTTCAATGCGAATCATAACAGGATTTTCGCCTTTATATTTCTCTTGCAAGGTTGCAATATATTTAAACGAATGTGCGGGAACGACCCTATCATCGTGGTCGGCAGTAATAACCAAAACCGACGGATAATTAGCTTTACTGCTGATATTGTGCAATGGCGAATAGGTATACAGATAATTAAACATTACTGAATCTTCACTTAATCCGTAATCATCGCGCCAAGCCCTACCTATTGTAAAGTACTGATAACGAAGCATATCCATTACTCCTACATGAGCAAGCGAAACAGCAAAAAGCTCAGGACGCTGATTGGTAACTGCTCCTATCAAAAGTCCGCCGTTTGAGCCTCCCTCAATAGCCAGTTTTCCGGATTTAGTGTATTTATTATCAATAAGATACTCGCCTGCTGCAATAAAATCATCGAAAACATTTTGTTTGTTGGTTAAAGTACCGGCTTCGTGCCATGCTTTACCATATTCTCCGCCGCCTCTCAAATTTGCAACGGCATACACACCGCCATTTTCCAACCAAATCATGCGTGTTATGCTGAAATGAGGTGTCAAACTAATATTAAATCCACCGTAAGCATACAACAAAGTAGGATTTTCGGAATTTTTCTTAAGTCCTTTTTTATAAGTTATGAACATCGGAATTTTTGTTCCGTCTTTACTTTTATAAAAAACTTGCTCGGTGGTATAATCATTAAAATCTATACCTTCAATTTTTGCTTGTCTGTAAAGTTCGCTTTTTTGGGTTTTAAAATCATATTTATAAATAATAGTAGGGGTAGTAAACGAACTGAAAGCATAAAAAGCCGTATTATCATCTTTTCGCGAAGAGATACTGCCTACACTACCTATACCCGGAAGTTGTAAAATGCTTGGGTTCTGTCCGTTAAGGTCAAAAATTTTCACTACGCTATGTGCATCGTGCATATAATTTGCAACTATTTTATCCGCACCTATGGTGCACGAACTCAATACGTCTTCATTTTCGGGAATTATAACTTGTTGATTTTCTGCTTTATAGTTATCCGGCGATACTGCTATAAGTTTGTATCTCGGTGCATCGGCATTGGTCATAATGTAAAACTTACCGTCTATGTGGTCGAGTACTGAAAAATCAGATTTAAAACCGGATTGTATACATTTGAAGTTTAATTTTTTAAGATTTAAAGCACTAAAATACAATGCGTTACCACTCGTACTTTGGCTTTCTGTAAGGAATATATATTTTTCGTCTTCGCTTAAACTTACTCCATACATATACGAGGGATTTTCAGGATTTTCATATATCAGAATATCTGATTTTTGGTCAGTTCCTAATTTGTGATAATAAACTTTTTGAAATTTATTAGCCTCTGAAAGTGCTTGATTTTTCTCGGGTTTAGGGTATCTGCTATAAAAAAATCCATCTTTGTACCACGATATTCCTGAAAATTTAACAAATTCTATATGGTCTTTTGTCAATTTGCCTGTTTCTATATTTTTTACAAAAATTTCTTGCCAATCAGACCCACCTCTCGATACCATATAGCCTAAATATTTTCCATCTTTTGAAATTCCCAAACCTGATAAAGCTACCGTGCCATCTTCTGAGAGTTTGTTGGGGTCTAATAGTACAACAGCTTCTGCATCAAGGTTTTCCTGCATGAAAAGCACGCTTTGATTTTGTAGACCGTCATTTTTGAAAAAGAAATATTTTCCTCCTTTTTTAAAAGGTGTCGAATATCTTTCGTAGTTATAGATTTCTGTAATTCGGTCTTTTATTTTATCTCTAAACGGAATTTTATTTAAGAAATCAAAAGTTACCTTATTTTGGGCTTTGACCCAGTTTTTTGTTTCTTCCGAATTATCGTCTTCCAACCATCGGTAAGGGTCTTTCACTATGGTGCCGAAATAGTTATCTTCAATAGTATCCTTGCGAGTTTGAGGATAATTAAAAGATGCCTTTTCGTTACAAGAAAACAATATTGAACTTAGCATAATTGTAATTACGGGAATAAAATATTTCATTTTTTATGTTATAATTATAAGGTGAGATTTTTTTGTTTTTGTTTTCGATCTTTTATAATTCCTCCAATATATCCGGCGAGTAGTCCCATAACAAAACCTATTGTTATGCCTCGCAAAAGGTTTACAGAAGGAACAATTAGCGCTATACCGCAACCTACGGCAATTCCGCCTACAAAGCCGAATAAGGTATAAACCGAAGTGAAATAATTTGGCGGATACAATTTATGTTTTTTGCGAAGATGATTTATCGGAGTATTGCTTAGTTTTTCAAATTCGCGTCTTTTTTGCAAATTTCCACTGAGATACTCCGGCAAATTATCAACCAATTTTTCCATATCTGTTTTCATGTTATTACATGTTGAACATTCATCGGAAAATTGGTCTAATCTTTCAGCAACTTTTTGCAAAGCGGCTATATTAAAAAATCTATAGTCGCTTTTATGAATATTATCTCGCTGTTTTTCCAATTTTCGGTTTATACCTACCGACCATGTATTTAATTTACTCATGTATTGAAATGTTATTTTTGATGCAACGGATAGCCTTTCATCATTTCATTTACTTGAGTGCGAACTTCTGCAATTACATTTTCGTTTTCGGGGTCTGTTATAACTTTGTCTATCAATTGTGCTATTGGTTTCATTAAGTCTTCTTTCACGCCCCTTGTTGTGATTGCTGCTGTTCCTACTCTTATACCTGAGGTTTGAAATGGCAAACGATTATCGAAAGGCACCATATTTTTATTTAAAGTTATATCAGCTTTTTCAAGAGCTTTTTCTACAACTTTACCACTTGTTTCAGGCACTTTGGTTCGTAGGTCTATCAACATAGAGTGGTTATCGGTTCCGCCCGATATTACTTTGTATCCGAGTTCGATAAATGCTTCGGCAAGTGTTTTAGAATTTTTCAATACTTGTTTTTGATAATTTTTAAAATCATCAGTTAAAGCTTCTCCAAAGGCAACTGCTTTTGCGGCAATAATATGTTCAAGAGGTCCGCCTTGTGTTCCGGGGAAAACTCCCGAATCAAGAACAGAAGACAATGAACGGATTACTCCTTTAGGTGTTTTTTTGCCCATTGGATTTGGCATATCTTTACCTATCAAAATCATACCGCCTCTGGGACCTCGCAATGTTTTATGAGTGGTAGTTGTTACGATATGTGCATGAGGGAAAGGACTTTTTAGCAATCCTGCTGCAATTAATCCTGCGGGGTGCGAAATATCGAACATAAGCAAAGCACCTACTTTGTCGGCTACGGCACGCATTCGTTCATAATCCCAGTCGCGTGAGTAAGCAGAAGCACCACCTATTATGAGTTTGGGTTTTTCTTTTATGGCAAGGCTTTCCAATTCGTCGTAATCTACGCGTCCGGTTTCTTCTTTCACGTTGTATGAAACGGCATTGTATAATAAACCGGAATAATTTACAAATGAACCGTGAGTAAGGTGTCCGCCGTGTGCCAAGTTAAGTCCTAAAAAGGTATCGCCGGGTTTCAATACAGCAAGCATTACGGCTGCATTGGCTTGTGCGCCTGAGTGTGGTTGCACGTTTGCCCATTCGGCATTGAATAATTTTTTTGCTCTGTCAATAGCTATTTGTTCGCTTTGGTCTACTATTTGACAACCACCGTAATAACGTTTGCCCGGATAACCTTCGGCATATTTGTTTGTCATTACCGAACCCATAGCTTGCATAACTTGCTCGCTTACAAAGTTTTCAGAAGCAATAAGCTCAATGCCTCGCATTTGACGTTCTTTTTCTTTTTGAATAAGATCAAAAATTTCAGTATCTCTTTTCATTATGTTTTTTTTATGTTATTTAATTTTACTTTGTTCCTTTTTTGTAAGTTTGCTTTTTACCAAATTATACGATTGGTCGATGAGGGAAAATATTAACTCATCGGAAATAGTATGGTCGGGTGTAATTTTTATCCAATATTTTTTATTAAAATGAGGTGCAGGCTCTATGCAGGTATACTCCTCCGAAAGTTTAATTACTTGCTCCTCAGGGCATTTTAAACTTATAGCAAAAGTATTTTCCACATCAGTAAGAGCATACATTTTGCTTATTACTTTCATAACTAAAATATTTTCATTGAAAGGAAAACTTTCGCCGGTTCCGGGTTTGTTCAAACAATAGTTCCTGAATGTTTCTATATTCATTTTGCTTATATTTTTGCATAGAAATTACACAGCACAAACATAAGAATTTTTTATTTACTACAATAAAATCTTAACAATTTAGCTAATATTACTAAAGGTAATTTTTATTGAATTTAAAATACTTTTACGACTATAAGTTATTGATTATAAACAAGTTATACAGAGAAGTCTTTTATAACAATCTGTATATCAGCAATATAATTTGTTCAATAACTTCAAAATAAAGTATTTAGTGTATGTAGATATGAGTTTTCATAATACCCAAACTATGTTTATACCTGTACTTCTTTATTTTAGTATAGAAAAAAACGCTTTACATTTTAATATAAAATTCAGATTTAAACGTTCTTATAAAAAATAAAAAAAATAAAAGTTCACATACAACAAATGTAGCCTAAAATTAGTTATATAATCAAAACCTAATTCATTTTAGTTAAAATTTAAAAGTTTAGATGAGTTAAAAGAAATATTACTTATATTTGCAAACAGGATTAACTTTATAATTAAAAACATGAAAAAATTATTATCAATTACGGCAGCATTATTATTGGGTGGGTTATTATTAACTTCATGCAACTCAAATCGTCAGTTTTGTCCGGCTTATCCGCCTTCACCATATCATGGAAATATTAATTCAAACGAATTGCCGACCCAAGATTTAATTATTGAAGAGCAAAATAATTTATAAAATTTGCTTTTTAATGATATATTTATACTTTTAAAGTTTGTAATACTATTGCAAACTTTCTTTTTATGAAATTTACATACACCTTATTATTAGCTATCTTTTTTTCTGTTTTATTCGGTTCAAAAGTTTATTCACAGGGCGAAATAGACGACGAAAAGAAAATATTTTTTCGTAATGAAAAAACTTATGGAATGACCTTAAACACAAATGGTTGGGGTTTAGGTTATCGTTATGCCAAAAGAATAAATGCTCAAAAAAAATGGTTGTTCGAGGGCAATTTTAATTATGTAAAACACCCGAAAGAGCGAAAAGAATTTAACTATTACAGCACTTCTTTCAGTAGATTTGTTTACGGAAAGAAAAATGCAGCGGTAAATTTACGTTTTGGCATAGGTAGGCAAAAAGAGTTTTTTGAAAAATTTGACAAAAGAGGCATATCAATTCGCACAATTTGGCTTTTGGGATTTTCAGCCGTATTTTTAAAACCTATTTACTATAAAATTCTTGAAGACGACCAATTAGTAGTAAAAAAATATGAAGAAGGAGTACCATTTTTTTATATTTGGGCGCGTGCTCCTTTTTATAAGGGTATGAGTGAAATTTCAGTAGTTCCGGGAGGTTTTGTAAAAGCAGGTTTAAGTTTTGAATTTAGCAAAAACGATAAAAAAGTACGAGTTTTTGAAACAGGCGTATTTGCCGAACTATACCCCAAGAAAATAAAAATTATGGCTAATAAAATGAACCAATTTTTCTTACGAGGAGTTTATTTTTCGTTTCGTTTCGGTAAAGCTGTAAGTGGCTATCATATAAAGGAGTAAGCACTCTAACCCTTACGTCTTTTTTGTTTCGGCAACGGGATATGTGGAGGGTTTATGTATGTTTTATTTTTGCTAAGTTGAAACTCGGTGAGGGTAATTTTTTTGTTTTCTTCTAAAAATTTCTTTTCGTAGAATGTTTGTATATTATAGCAACGTTCCGTTGCGTTTTCGGCGTATATATCAGGCGACGAAAAATTTAAACTTATCTCATTGAGTTCTATTAGTCGTTGCGTATAATCATAGAGGTGTTTGCTGTCGGTTTTCAAAAAAATACTGCCCCCCTCTTGTAAAATATGTTTATACATGTTTAGAAACCGCTCTGCAATTAATTTTTTCCTATCTTTTTCTTTTTGAGGGTCGGGAAAAGTTATCCATATCTCAGATATTTCATTTTCTGAAAAAAAAGACTGTATAAATTCTATTTTATTTCTGATAAAAGCTACATTTTGCAAATTTTGTTCCTTAGTGGTTTTGCAGCCACGCCAAAGTCTTGCACCTTTAAAATCTATGCCTATGAAATTTTTTTCGGGAAAAAGTTTACCCATGCCTGTTGTGTATTCGCCTTTACCACAGCCTATTTCCAGCACTATGGGGTTGTCGTTGCAAAAATAATCCGACTGCCATTTTCCTTTTAAACCGAAATCATGTTTAAACATTTCATTGACATCCGGCTGAAAAAGAAACGTGAACGACTTATTTTCTTCAAATTTTTTTAATTTACCTTTTCCCATTACTCCTTTATTTATAATTTATTTTAAAATACATGTATGCTGTTGATAATCAAGACTTTGTGTAAGTTTTGATTTATTAATTAATAAGGTTTACCTTTGCAATTAAACTTTGCAAATATATAGAGTTTATCGAAAAATAAGATATTTTACATACTAAATTTCTTTTATCATTTCGGGTTTACCCGTTTGTAAAGATATTTTACACAAAAATATATTCTAATAATGACAGAACAAATATACAAAAAATTCGGAGTTGATGATGAAAATCACATCATAATAGCTGGTCCATGCAGTGCAGAAACTCGCGAACAAGTCCTTGCCACGGCAGCCGGCATTGCCGACATTCCTCATATAAACATTTATAGAACAGGCATTTGGAAACCCCGAACCAAGCCAAATAGTTTTGAGGGGGTGGGTGCAAAAGCGCTCCCGTGGTTAAAAGAGGTAAAAGAAAAATATAAATTGAAAACAGCAGTAGAAATTGCCAAACCGGAACATGTAGAAATATGTTTAGAGCATCCTGAAAGCATTGATATAGTATGGTTGGGCGCACGAACTACGGGCAATCCGTTTTCGGTGCAAGCCATTGCCGACAGCCTGAAAGGGGTAGATATTCCGGTGATGATAAAAAATCCCATAAATCCGGACTTAAACCTATGGATAGGTGCTACTCAAAGAATTATAAATGCCGGAATTACCAATATTATAGCTATTCACAGGGGGTTTTATCCTTTTTCGGAAACCCACCTGCGCAATATTCCAAAATGGGAAATTGCAATTGATTACAGAATGCAATATCCTGAAATCCCAATGATTAACGACCCAAGTCACATATCGGGAAGCCGAAAATATGTATACGAAATAGCCCAAAGAGCTTTGAATATGAATTTTAACGGGCTTATGATAGAAACACATATTACTCCCGAAAAAGCTCTGAGTGATGCCAAACAACAAATAACTCCAAAGGCTTTAAATGAATTATTAAATAATCTAAATTTTAGAAAAAAATCTTTCGATTCGCCACAATTTTTAGATTTACTTCAAAACTATCGTGACCAAATAGATTCAATAGATTACCAATTATTGGAACTTTTAAGCAAACGTATGGAAATAATTAAAAAGATAGGAAAATATAAACAACAATATAATGTAAGTATTTTTCAACTTAAACGCTGGATGGATATACTAAACTCGCGTATTGATTTCAGTAAACAATTTAATTTACATGAACCTTTTGTAAAAAAAATTTTAAAACCCGTACACGAAGAAGCCATCAGATTACAAATTGAAATAATAAATGATAAAAAAAAATCAGCTCCATAAATTTAGTTCCATTTATCATATATAATTATACATTAATCACCCAAAAATGACAATTTATAAAAAATAATTGATTTTTGTAATCAAAAAATATTATATCTCACTTTTTCTTGTTATATTTGTTTTACAAAACAAGCATTTACGTTTAAATACAAAAAAACTAATATAATAAATCTACACTCATGAACATTACAAAAAAAGTACAAGACCTAAGAGTTGAAAAAGGATGGTCTGTGGCAGAATTATCGAGACGTTGCGATATTCCCACAGTAAGTTTGCGGGTAATGCTTAACCGAGACAACCCTAATAATTACAATGTAAAAACATTAATGAGACTTGCCGAAGCATTAGGGACAAGTGTTTCTTACCTAACCTCTGAAAGTAAAAGAGATATACCCGAACTGTCTGACCAACAGCAAGAGGCAGTTACCAAAGCAGTTGCTAAAGTTGTGAAAGATGTATTGTCGGGTAAAAGAACCATGTAAAAATAAGAAAAAACAATCTTAAAATTTCAAGTATTAATTTTTTATAATAAAAATCCGAAATTCATACCGTAATAAGAAAAAATTATAAGAAATTGTATTATAATGTTTAAAATTTATTGCAAATAGATGTTTTTTTATATTTTTACACCAGTATAATTTATGCTAAATGATAATATATTATTAGTTCCGGTTAATTACATTGTAAGAATAGCCGGAACTATAATTTTGTCTTGAATTTTAGTTTAGCTAATGGTGAGCTCTAAAAATTTAAACTTCCTATATCCTGTGGGTTTAAAACAATTGAATATAGGAAAAATAATATTAAATTTCTCTATTTTTAGAGCTTGCCTAATAATTTAAAACCAAAAAATAATAATAAAAAGAAAATATTAATCTGTAAACTTTTTTTAGGACGTTACACCCACTTCCAACTTCTCTTTTCCCTTTAAAATATAAAAACATGAAATTAACTAATATCTCCGAATTAGGCGAATTTGCACTGATAGACCGTCTCACGCAAAACACAAAAATACATCACAACGAAACCATAAAAGGAATAGGCGACGACGCTGCCGTACTGAAACAAAACAATAAACTTACGCTCATCAGTTCAGACATATTAATAGAAGGCGTACACTTTAACCTGGCATACAGCCCCCTGAAACATCTTGGCTACAAATCCGTAATGGTAAATCTGTCGGACATATTTGCAATGAACGGAACACCTAAACAAATTTTAGTAAACATAGGGGTATCTAACCGATTTCCGGCGGAAGCCATGGACGAACTATACGAAGGCATACACAAAGCATGCAGTATGTATAAAGTAGACCTGATAGGAGGCGATACTTCATCTTCGCAAAAAGGTTTAATTATAAGTGTTACAGCAATAGGCGAAACAGAAGAAAAAAATCTTTGCTACCGAAAAGGAGCAGCCGAAAATGAACTAATTTGCGTGTCGGGAGATTTGGGTGCTGCCTATGCAGGCTTAAGAGTATTGGAACGCGAAAACGAAATCTTTAAGCAAAACCCCGAACTACAACCCGACCTTTCACCTTATAAATATATTACCGAAAGACAACTAAAACCCGAAGCGCGCGGAGATGTAATAAAAAAACTGCGAGAACTGAAAATTACGCCTACTGCAATGATTGACATATCGGATGGGTTGTCGTCTGAATTAATGCACATCTGTAAAGCGTCGGCAACAGGCTGTTATATTTATGAAGAAAAAATACCAATAGCAACCGAAACAAAAATCTTTGCAGAAGAAACGCTTATCCCTGCTACCGTATTTGCTCTAAACGGTGGGGAAGATTATGAACTTCTTTTTACAATAAAACAAAAAGATTATAAAATAATTGAAACTATACCGGAAATATCGGTTATAGGGCATATTACCAAAGCCGAAAATGGAAAATTTATGCGTACACCCGATGGCAAAGAAATCCCCCTCGAAGCACAAGGTTGGAATACTTTTGATAAATAAAAATAAATTATAAAGAAAATTTATAAAATTTGGTACTACATGCTATCGCTTTGATTACAAAGTATATACGCATAAATATTCTGTAAGAATTTTAGGAGGTGATTTAAAAAGTATGCTCTTGTAATTGATTGATATTATGTATATTATGCGTATTTATCAGAAATTTTAATATTGTTTTTAATTTAAGCAA
>PDWI01003478.1_pt1 | contig 22192 bp, 22 predicted proteins | sample 1430891 | NCBI WGS metagenome assembly PDWI01 (sample SAMN01162508, study PRJNA174530) | Oral metagenome, whole genome shotgun sequencing project. | biome: Marine environment; feature: Marine mammal; material: Swab sample of the gingival sulcus; isolation source: swab sample of gingival sulcus... | reverse complement strand
TATCATTTTTCCAATTATAAACAAAAATTTTCGAATTATCACAAAGGACAATACCAGAACTTTTTCCCGTTATTTTTTTTAAATTCACCTGCATTTGTCAGCTCCTTAAAAAAGACTCGGTTCGTTTTTATCGAGAAAACTATAAAAACCTTCCTGCGAAACGATTATATGATCTAAAACCGGAACCCCTAAAATGTCACCAGCTTGTTTAAGCCGTTTTGTAACATCTCGATCCTCTGCAGAGGGTTCCACTTTTCCTGACGGGTGATTATGCCCAACTATAATAGCGGCGGCCCGGTCTTTTAGTGCGTCTGTAAAAATCTCTCTCGGGTGAACCAGGGTTCTATTCAAAAGCCCTATTGTCACAACTCTTGTTTTTATCACAGCGTGCTTTCCGTCAAGACTGCAAACCAGAAAATATTCTTGTTTTCGGTTCGCAAATTTTAAAAAAACCGGAACTACGTCTTCCGGTTTTTTTATTACGCTTGTTTTTTCTCTAACCTCCAGAGCTTTCAATTTTTTGATAAGCTCCCTTTTTTTCTCGGCTATCTCCATAACAAACCCCTTTGTTTTAAGATAGCTAATTATAGCATGATTGCTATAATTCTGTCAAGAGGAAATATTGAACCATTTCTACAATTTTTCGAGACGCTAAACCGCCATTTCTTATCATAGCGGTGCTTTTTGCGGACCTAAATCCAGGAGAATCCTTTGATGTTTTTTAAGCTCCCTAAATTAAATAAACGAAGAAACCGACTCTAAAGCCTACCCTTACCCACTTTATATATCTTTCTGCCAAAACACGTGCACCATCTAACTAAAACCCGGCAGATCATCTGATTTTACAAATCTGACACTTTTTTAGCCTTTTCGAGTAAAGAATATACATAAGTGCGAGCGCAATTTAATTCCTGAGCTATTTCCCGGGCGCTGTAGCCATCTTTTTTCAACTGCAGTGCTTTACTGGCTTTTGAATTAGAAGCCCCGCTACGCGTCTCTATTGACTTCTGACGCCCAGGCTCGCCCCATTCCTTTATTGAATGCCTGCAATGTTCCCAGGTGTAATTTGCTATGCTTTTAGCCGTAGAGAGAATTTCATTGCTCGGAAGTGGAAAATCAAAAGAAAAATTATACTCATGTGATTGCTGAAGAACAGCAGAGAACCAAGAACCCTGATGGCTATATTTAGAACATTCTTTATAAGCCCATTGAGAAACATGCGCGAAAAGCTCACAATTTCTTCCCCCAGAAGCTAAAAGGTTAAGCTTTTTGTTCAGGATGCCATCGGGGCCTTCAAGGTCTAAACCTTGGGCAAGATCTTTTAACGTGTAAAGATCCGGAGCAGCCCGAAGGACATTCCAGCGAGACTGATTAAGCGGGTTTTTAGAAAGAAACTGACGATAGCCAACATCTGCTTCAAGATCTTTCACTAGCGCTTGGTAAATAGCTCCAAAATATTTAATCGGAGCAAGGCGGGATCCAGTCTGTGTATGTACTGGCTCTTTTAAACCATAAAAGTAATGTGCATGGCCATTTTTAGGGTTAGAGACAATAAGATTAGGCGCAAGGCTATCAGTATAAATCCAGCTGGCACCAGCTTCCTCACAGTCAATATCAAAAACCATCCAGTAAAGATTATTCGGTGCATTGTGCTGAATAATCGCTTTTTGAACAGCAATTTCTTTCGGATAGCCCCTAACGCCGAAAATAAAATCGTCAGTACATTTCGGGAATTTTGGCAAAACAGAGTAATAATGCTCTAAAAGATTTTTAAGTGGCCTATCTGTTTTGGATGTCATTCATTTCCCCGTTAAAAAGGGGGAAAGAAAAATAAAAATGTGTATAAAACATAAAAAACCCCTTAACCATGGTTGCCAAAATGATTTTTCTGGGGTATATTTTCAAACAATAACGATTATTGGTTGGTTGTTTTTTTGGTGTCTCCAATCAAAAACAAACCCCTTTGATTAAGACAAAGCCAAAACAAACGATGAAAAGCCAGCCCGCAGAAAACTGATACCCTGGCCATTATGGCCAGGGTTCTTTTTTTATCTACCTACTCTTTTTAACTCCTTTTTAATTGTTTTAGCAAAGAGATTTTCCTTTATAGGAAACATCTCTGTTGTTAGATTATCCTGCTGGATATCCAGGAGAGATAAGATATAAAACCATTTGAAAAAAGTGATTCTTCTCTCTTTATCAAAATTAAGGCTTTTCCACCCATTAATTGAAGCTTCAGAGATTTGTAACAGCTGGCTTATTTTCGAGATATTTTTAAACTGAGAAAACAAGCCAAAAGTCATAGCCTTGGTGGGCGGAACCCACTGGCTGGGAATTACTACAAAATGCTCTGGCCGGGCGATCTCTCTACCCTCTTCATTTATTTGGAAAATGATGTTGGTCTTGCCTTTACTCAAAGTAGATTTATAGCCGACTGAGGGTAAGCGTAGACGTAATAACCCAAAGTAGGCTTTCTCAAATTCGCTTTGCTCAAAAAATGAGAAAGACAAGTCTTTGACCTTAATGACCAACTTCATAGAGAGATTATATCATAAAAGCCCAGATTTCGGCAATAATTGTCGAATTATTTATTTTTCGGGGCAAATCCGATTTTAAATTCATCATTTAACACCAAAGAAGCTGTAAATTCGCTTCCGTCTTTTCGCTTTAATTTCATTGGCTTTGTCGCTTTTCCGCTTAAAAGGGCTTTGATTGCAGCCTTTGTCAAAACGACCCCAAAGGTCTTTTTCCAAAGCGTAAAATCACAGTTATTTTTATATTCAGAGCAATAAAAAGAGCTTTTGCCCTCAAAGATATTTCCATTTTTGCATTTAGGGCATTTTGCAATTACAGCCTTTTCCTGGGCAAAAGAAGAAAGTTCTTTGGCCTTAATTTCGTTTATCATGTCTTTAATAAAAACGTTAGTATCTTTAAAAAATCTTTCCGGATTGCTTTTTAATTGCGTTTCCCACTTCGCTGTTTCAATAACATCTGTTGTTTCAGAAAGAGCCGGGATTTTATTAACCGCTGTAAAAAGATGTAAGCCCTTTTCTGTCGGAAGCAATTTCTTTTTGCTTCTTTCAATATATTTTCTTTTACGGAGTGTTTCAATAATTGAAGCACGCGTAGCCTGCGTTCCTAGGCCGGTATCTTTTTCAAAATGGAAGTCTCTTTCAGAATCTTCCAACATCGAAAGTTTTTCCGGGTTTTCCATGGCCGCAAGAATAGAGTCATCTGTATAAAGAGGCTTTGGTTTTGTTTTTTTAGAAAGTATTTCATAACCGGAAAAAGTTACTTCGTAGCCTTCTTTAAGCTCCGGAAGAGTTTGTTTTTCGTTTTCTTCATCTTCTTCGTCTTCTTCACCCTTCTGCGATTTAATAGCCTGCTTCCATCCGCTTTGAATTATTTCTCGGCCTTTGGCTCTAAATTCAACTTTATCGACATCTATAATGACGGAGATGGACTTATATATGAAATCAGGAGAAAAGGCGGCGATGAAAGAGGTTAAAACTAAATTATAGATATTTTTTTCTTCGCTTCCTACTGATTCCGGCAGAGCTTTTAACGGTATTAAAGCGTGATGGTCTTCCAGCTTTTTATCATTAAAGACTCTCTTATTCGTATTTGTTATTAAACTTTCATCCAGAGCGTCAAAAAGGCCCGTATAGACCGTTTTAAGCTCTGCAACAAGGTTTTTTACCAATTCAACATTGGATTCGCCCAGGACACAGGATGGCGCTCTGGGGTATGAAAGACATTTGTGGGTTTCATAGAGGTTTTGACAAACATCTAACGTGGTCTGCGCTGAATATCCGAATTTGCGGTTTGCCGCTCTTTGCAGAGCCGTAAGGTTATAAAGCAATGGAGGGGCTTTCTTGAATTCTTTTTTCTCTACTTTCCGGACTACGCCCATGGATTTGCCGTCTAATACTTTGGCGTACATTCCTAAAAGCATTTCTTTGGAATCAAATTTGAACTCGTCCTGGTAATAGAGCATTGCAGTAAATTTTCTATTGTCTTTTTCAAAATTTCCTTTTAATTGGAAATAATCTTTTGGCTTAAAATCCTTGTTGTCCAGGTATCTTTTGATAATAAGAAAAAGAACTGCTGTCTGGACTCTGCCAAAAGAGAAAACGTCATTCATTTTGAGGCTTAAAGCCCGGCTGAGATTAATTCCAACAAGCCAATCTGAAAGCTGACGATAATAGCCAGAGTGATACAGCTTGACATAATTTCCTGCTGGTTTAATTTCGGCTAAGCCTTTTTTTACAACTTCCGGGGTTAAAGCTTCAGAAGACCAAAAGCGATAAGCTTTATCAAGACCAACCCCGCAATGGTTTAGTGTCAGGCGAGCGATCAATTCCCCTTCCCTTCCTGCATCAGTGGCAATTATTATTTTATCAAAGCTGTAATCCTTAATAATTTTCTGTATTAGCCGCAGCTGGCTAGACGTGCTTGCTATTGGTTTATGTTTAAATTGTTTTGGAACTATCGGAAGCGTTTCCATTTTCCATTTTTTTAAACTTTCGTCATAGTCTTCTGGATAATAGAGTTCCAGCAAGTGTCCAACACAGTTCGTTACAATATAATTTTCGCTCCGGAAGAAACCCGAATTAGATTTACAATTAAGCGCTGCGGCGAAGTCTCTTGCCACTGAGGGCTTTTCGGTTAAAATCAGGGTCATTTCTTAATATCTCCTTTTCTATTCTTTTCATGTATATCCGTTTTTGTTCGATATAACCGCTTAAAAAATAAAAGAAAGATTCTTTAATTCTAAAAACGGATTCTTCGTCCTTCTCTGTCATTGCTATTAATATTTCTGCAAATTTACGGGCTTTTTGCTGGCTGTAAAGCCTTGTAATTACATGAACCTCTTCTGAAATCCCTCTTAGGCGGCTTAATTGTTTATTTTTATCATTAGAATAAAAATAAGCGCTGGAATTACCAGGATAAACATATAGGCGAAGGGTTAGTTCTCGATCTCCTTTCTTTGCATAAAAAAGCACCCGAGTTTTGTTATTCACGATCTTTTCTCCGAAGCCTTTTCATTTTTTCATAAGGAACCAAGCCGAAATACCGACTATCCAGAGATTTTTCATGTTCTCCTGCAACAAAAACCATGCCTTCCGGTATTGTGCCCGGTGTAAGATGCCTGATTTTAACCTTGTCATAAAATGGGAAATATTCTCCGGCGACAGAAACGCCTTTTTTATCAATTACAATAATATCCCCTGGCATTCCTTTTATTTTCTTTATTATCTGCGCCGGAAGCCCTGCTGTATTAAAAACCTCCCCGCTAAAAATGACATAATCATTTTTTTGCGGCTTCCGAAAGGATCTGCGATAAACGCCAACTGCGACCGAAGGGCTGTCATTAACAAAGAATAAATCAACCGATTCTGCGATTGCAAAAAGCAAGAAAAAAACGAAAAGGGTTATCCCTATAAAATAAAGAGGCCGGCGGTTAATCATTGTGTTATCAAGTTATAATACTGAGTCTGAAGTTTTAAAGTTTCATAATAATTTTCGGCGTGGTGCTTCCAGTAAAAAACCCCAAATATGCCGGTTCCACTAAACCCTGCCGTAAGAGCATATCCTGCCCAGAGGGCAGGAATCCAATTATCGGCGTTTAATTGTCCGGCAGAAACCTGGGTTTGAATATAAGAGGTTAAAGCTATACTTGTTATTGAGCCTATAACGCCAGTAATCATTAATTTAGAACCAATTCCCATTTTATGTTTATAAACATCCAGGTCATATTCAAAAGGATTGTTATAAATATAATATTCATCTGAAATTTTTAGTTCTTCTTCTGTAACCTCTTGGCCTAAAAGAGCGGTATTAAGGAGTAATGCAAATAGATTTAAAAATATTATTATTTTTGTTTTTCCCATAAAATTTATCCGTTAGTTATTAATGGTGACTAAATAGTTCTGAGTTGTTCCATCGGCTGATTCTATTTCAAACAAAGCAACATTCCCGCTCAAAGGGTTTGTTAAATCCGTTGTTTCTTTAACTATAATTGTTAAAACGTTATTCACCGTAGAATACGATTCACATAAAGCTAAGGGGAAAAATTTATTAGAAATAACCTGAGCGCCTGGCGCTAAAGTTATTTCTATCTTATTATAAACTATATTATTTAATGATTCGTGAACAAATTTTTTCCCGTATTCGTCATCAAAAGTATAATTAAAAAAGAAAGGATCCCCCCAGCCGCCGTCATGAATCCGAATTCTAAGCCTAAAATCATAATTTTGATGAAAAAAGGTTATAAGCCCATTATAATTATTGAATTCAAAATCAGTATAATCATCATAGCTTTCATTTGTTGACAAGCTAAATGTATCTATCTCATATGAGTATTCTTCACCCTTCACATATTCTTCTGAAATATATTCATCTTTTTGATTATTTTCGCTTAGGTTTTTGAAAAGATAATATCTTTCTCTATTAAGAAGCCAAGTTGTATATCTAGTCCCACCACCTATCGCCTCTGTCTCGCCCTCAAGAGAGCTTATATTATGAATATTTGACGTACTGCCGGACCAGGGCGGATTAGAAAAACCCATAAAAGGAATTAAATTTTCATGGACAAAATATGTTGTTTTTTTATATGATTTAGAAGCAAACACTTTTATGTTTGTAATTTTTTCATCAAGAGACCCGCCGTTTGTAGCTTTTTTTAACAGCAGGGAAAAATCACAGCCTAAAAAAACAATCAAAACAAAAATAAATAATGGAAATACTTTTTTCATAGCAAACTCCTTTAATACATTATATCATGAAAAACTGGTAAAATAAGATTTTTATTTATTATCATGTTACAGCGCCACCCCGCTCTTACAACTAAAGTAGGCTGCCGGTTTAACGCTTTACTAACTAATTCATCCACTGCGGATTTGGCCGTCGTTGACGATTCATTAACAATGTTTTCTACAGCATCTAAACCGCTAAATTTAATTGCTGCCGAGCTGGCTATATCTATAGCCAAATCAAAAACTGAACCTGCAGAAACGGAGGCGAGCAATGTATCATAATGATTATCAACCCTATCTGTTACGCCAGTATAGCCGGCCGAATCCACTCCCTGCATTCCTCCAAGCGTTATGGTAATTCCGTCTGGGCGCGTAATGCGATCCCAGGCTAATAAAACCCTGTTCTGCCCGAACGAAATCTGCGAATCATAAGATCCGTAAACTTTTGAGCCTTTAGGAACCAATAAATTATTCCCTGTATAGCTATCATAGACATTTGTCATTACCTGTCCGGCGATATCTCCAGGCAAATCAGAATTTATTCCAGTTATAAGGACAATTGGAATAATTGTTCCAGCTGAAAGCTCTCTTCCTGGCATCACCGGTTCTGAGTAAAGAGAATTTGAATATGTTGAGTAATCGACCGCCCTTGATTTAAGCCATTCCCGTTTTTGAATCTGTTGATTTTGCTGCGCATAAACCGTAGAGCCGGATAATTGTTCTGCCAAAGCTGCATAAGCAGAAGAATTTGAGATATCGCCTTGGGTATAAGCTTCTGTTGTGTTCGGGTCGTCTACCGGAAGAGGAGCTGGGAAAAAAATAGGTGATGCGTTAGCAGCTTCAAGTTTTAAATCTTCCGGAGTTTTTCCAGCATATTGCGCCCCAGAAAAAACAGTTTGCCCACCGCCGCCCGGTTTAGCTTGAACCGTCTGTTGCGGCCGCCGATTATCGGCATAATAACGATCTTCTTCTCGTTTTGAAGCCAATTCCCTCGCATTAGCAAAAAGATCAAGCTCTTCTTCTGGCTCTTCTTCTTCTGTGTATGGAGACAAATAGTCTTCTTCGGTTACTTCAAGGGCGTCAGGGGCAGCGGGAGAATAGATTGTTTTTTCTTCTTCCTGACCCCGAAGCCGGCGGTTTGTCTTAGGTGAAAACGATAGAATCATTGCAATTGTAACAATTCCACCAAAAGCAGCGAAAATGATTTTTAAAGTCTTTTTATTAAGCCTTGCTTGCGGAACTAAAGACAAGCTCGGATCATCTGCTGGTAGAAAATCAGGTTTTTCTCCTTCGCTTATTTTGCTATCGATATCGCTCATTTTCTAACCCGTTTTATCGTTATTAGATTCCCGGCATTAATATCAACAACTAGTTCTGCGTGTTCTAAAACTTCATCAACAATATAATAATCCCCGGTCACTCGATAATTGATTAAGGCCCGGTCTTTCCTGTTCTCTACTTTAAAAAGAACCGGAGCATAGGCCGTTCTCCTGGCTGACGGGAAATTAATATATGTTTTAACTCCGTCAGTAAAAACCATAGAAGGCGCCCATGCGGGCATATGTATGTCATGCGGGATTATTTTATATGAAAAATCAAAATCCCTAATGTCTCCTGAAATTGTTATCTCATTGGTTTTTCTAACTGCTTCTGCTTGTTTTATTTCCTGGAAGTTATCCATTGGGTAATTGAAATAAACCAGCGGCATAAAAGTATTTTCATATGAAGTTAATGAAAACCTGTAAACTCGTCTGTCGGTGTTAACAACAAGCGTTGATTTTTTTCCGGATTCTACAGGTTTAATAAATACTTGTTCTACCTTCTTTCCGTTTTTAGCAGAATGAGAAACACCTAAGATAAAATTAATTGTATCTCCGCACGCCGGGGGTGAAATTATAGTTTCACCTGGTTCAAAAGAAATTTCGGTTAATTTTCTAGGGGCTAAAAATAATTTGTATATTCGGTTGTCAATGTAATTATAGACAACTGCGCCGCCGGAGAAAGTTTCTTTTTTCGGCAGCACTGTAAATTTTTGGACTTTATTATAAACCGTAGCAGAAGGCGTTTCTTCTTCCTCTTTTTTGCTAACCTCTTTTTCGGGCGATTCGTATTCGATAACCGGTATTTTTATGTTAAGTTCTTCCGCCCCTTCTCTTTTCTGTTGTTCTTCTTCTTTCATTTTTATTTTAAAGGGGGGATAATTTGCTTTTGATTTTTCTATCGGAGTTTTATTTATGGTACTGCATGAAAGCAGTATTACAGAAATAAAAGCGGCTAAAATTAGTCTTGATTTCCCCATTTTATTGCTCCCGGATATCTGTGATAAAGAAGTTTGAAAAATAAATTCCAAGCGGGTTCATTTCCGCCTCTTGCGGGGTCGCCGCATCCATTGTTTCATAGCTGAAAGTACCAGCTTTTTCTTTTACATTTTTTAAAAGGCCTTTTTCTCTATAATGTTCTGACCATTGAACGCGCCAGGTTGATTCCTGAATTTTCTCAAACGAAATAAAACGGATATCAACTCTTTCTGTTCCGGCCATGGCCCGGCTTAAAAGAGCATTTTTTTCAATATGTTCAGTCAGTTGTTTTTGCCCTTCGGGCGAAGCGATATAAAACGAGTCTATAAGTTTTTTCTTTTGCGCTACAGCATCAGTTGAAACTGTGGCGATATCGGTTACAAACCGGATTAAATAATTTCGGATCATCGCGTCATTAATTGTCAGGTCGGTTGTTTTCATTACTCCGCGGAAATCAACATCACCAGATTTACTGTCGATGGTTACAACATAAGGAATGAATTTCGGTTGTACAAAATAATAGGCCCCATAGCCGACAATTGCCACATTCAGCAGCATAGAAAGCAAAGCAAAGCTTTTCCAGCGTCGCATTTCTCCGTGCATTTTATCAATATACAAATCCCAAGATTGCCGGGCGGTTTTTGCTTTATCTCTTGATTTTGCCATCTCTTACACCTTTGCCTTAAAACCATCATTAGCAGAACCGCCGGAGGGAGTTACGGGCTTTTCTCTCATTGGGTTCAATCCTGAATCCGGAGTGTTTTTAAATATTTTATTAAGTGCCGCTCCGGCCCTCTCTATTCCTCTGCCTGCTGTGTTTGTTGCCCTTGTAAGCCCTTGAACTCCTGTTTTAATAGCGCCAGGAGTTTTGATTGCAGCCGAACCGACTGCTTTGGCCCTCATTCCCATTGCGCCGATGGAGGCTCCTAGTGCTGCAGCATTTTGAAAAGCACCGCCAGCAGACATACTAGGAACACCAGATAAAAGGCTTGAGGCAATTCCGGGTATCTGCATCGAGACAAAGGCTGCCAGTAAAGAGACAACCATGATTCCAAGCGTCCAGGGCATATCAACAGAGCCCGGCCCATCTGGAAAATACAATTTTCCTCTTAAAAGATTAATGGTTATTCCTGTTACGACCATGATTGCCCCAAGTTTTATTGCGCCCCCGACAATTGCGCCGAAAGGCTTTGTTCCAATGAATTTTGTGGGTTCGAACACAACAAAAGGAACGAGTATAACCGAGAATAAAACCATGATATAAAACTCTATAATTGCAAGGATTAATTGAACCGCGATTAAAACAAAGGACATCATTACAACAACTTCTGTGGTTCCCAGCATCACATAAGTTCCAATTGATTTAGCTCTTAGTCTTCCAAGATCATCATATAAAGCATGTACAGGTCTAAGAATTTCTTTATGGGCAAAATCTATTATCCCGTCTGGTGTAATAAGCATTGCACGAGGGTTATTTCCTCCCACTTTTGACGAAATATCCATAATCGAGTTTTGAAACATAAAAGCAAAATAATCTATGTTAATAACTAGATAATACAAAATGCCCAAGGTTAAGAGTTTCCAGGCAATAGAAGGAATGTCGTTAAATTGGCCTAATGCGATTTTATAACCAAATATGATTATATCGAATGTTAAAAGCAGAAACAAAAGTCTGTTTGCGAATGGGCGTACATTGACAATCCCAGAACCTATTGCGTCTGTAAACTGCACTAAGATATCGTTTAACATTAATAGCGCCTCCCGTAGAGAGCGTTCCTATAATCTTCCTCAGAATATTGAGGGATATAATCAGAGCCATATTTTTGCCAAAAATCTTTTTCTTTTTTCGCCGCCTCGTTTTCTTCTAAATCTTTTTCAGCCACCAAAGTCGCTAAAAATTGATTCTGCGCAATTCCAACCTGTTTTATGTCGCTTAATTCCGCTTGAAGAAGAGATACTTGCTGGTTAAACATTTGCAATTGCCCTGTAACTGATTCAGTCCTCTGAGACAAGTTATTTATCTGTCTTGAGGCAGTCATTCTGTACTCTGAATTATCTACAAGATCAGCTGTCGCCCACATTGCGTCAGCCGATAAAGACATTGCTTCAGAAACCTGCCCCGCCGCATCTTTAAACTCTTCCCATTTATCCGAATCTAGATAAGCATTAATTGAATCTATATCCAGATCTTTCATAAACTCCATTCCATTAACAAAATCAGTAAAGGAGTTTAATGACTGAGCTTCGTATTCAAATGCTTTAACTACGCTTTCCCAATCGCCATCACTTAACATTTCAATAGCTTTCGTTTGAGTTCTTACCATATCAGAAGCATGTTTTATTTGAGTCAAAGCGTTAGTTGTGGTGTCGATCCAATTTTGGGCTTCTTGTATTCTGTGTATGATTGTAGGCACCGAATCTTTTGCTATAGCAACAGCTAACTGCGCTAAAACATTAAAAGAAACAAAGAAAAACATAATTAATCCGGTTAATTTTTTCATAAAATAAATTCCTTTATAAATTGCGTTTGTTTCTCATTCACACATAATTCAAAAAGCTGTTTGCCGAGCGGCGAATGATATAAATAATCTCTTTTAGGCCTTGATGTTTCCAGCGTGCGAATATCGCTATCATCAAGCCCAAGATCCAAGTATAAACTTCGGTTCTCGGACTGTCCGGCTTGGTTGTTTGGTAAATAGATTTTTGTTAGACAGGCATTAACGATTGTTGAGAAAATATTAGAGTTTCGCGCATCTGCAAGCTCTTGAGTCGCTAAAACCACATAAACATTTTTTTTCCGAAGGGTTTTAAGCCAGTCTTTAAGCATTGTTGCAAAGTATTCATTATCCAGAAACAACCAGGCTTCATCTAAAACCAAAAGCCGGGGTTCTCCCTGAAATGATTCTTGAAGTTTTTTAAACAGATATCCAAGCACAAATCGGACAATATCATCACCCATTTGCATAATGGTATTCATTTCAAAAGTAACCCAGGATGATTCAGTTAGAGTATCTTCTGCTGCGCAAAATAATTTTGCATACTCCCCGTCAATAAAGACTGCTAAAGCATTTCTAATATCAGCGTTTTGAATTGAAGCTCTAAAGGTTTCAAAGGAAAGATTTTCAACCGACATGTTTTCCATCGATTCAAGAGTTGACAAGATCTCATTCTGATCTGAGGGAGAAAGCGGAATGCCTTTATCTGTAAAAAACTGAACAAAAAATTGACTCAGCCAAAGACGATATGCCTTATCAGCCACCTGGTAAAATGGATTTAACTTAAACTTGGCTTCATCAGATCCCAGATCTATAAATTTGCCGCCGGCATTACTACAAGCCCACTGAGAAGAGCGGTCTTTATCAAAAAAGACTATCTTCGCTCCTTTATAGCGAAAATATTGCAGGCAAAAAACATTTAAAGCAAATGATTTACCGGATCCTGTTGGCCCTAAAACCAGAGTATGTCCAACATCTTGAACATTTAGGTTTAAATAAAAAAGCGAATTCCCAGCCCTGGCATACATTAGGGGCTGTTTTATTCCTGTTATTTGCTCCAAATGTTCATTATACGGAAACCCGTGCCATGGCTCTGTCAAAGGAAACAAATGCGATAAATTCGCTGTGCTTAAAAGCGGCGCTCTGTGATTATGATTATTTCCGTGAAATGTACCCAAAAAAGCTAGGGGATTATTAAAAGTCTCTTCCTTTGCGATGTATCCGGATTCATTTATGATTTTTTTTAAAAGCTGCGTTTTTTTCTGCGCGGACGGATATGATTCATCCATAACAACTAAAGTTGTGGTGAGGTGCCCGAAAAACAGATTTCCGGAAGCAAGCAAAGATAATGCTTCTGAAGCATCGGCGGTATAAGATAAAGCTTCCGTGTCTTCCATGACACTCTGCTCTTTTGTAACCGCCTCACTTAATAACGCCCCTATCCCTTTTCGTTTTTGAAAGTGTGCATTTCTTATTTTCTTAATTTTACCTCTGGCTTCATCTTTGGAAATAAAAGAAAATCTTACAGAAAACCTGAATTCTATATTTGCAGACATTAACTTGGAAACCATATCTGGCCGGGTTGTTTCTGGAAAATCATGGATTGCGATCGTCTTAACGTATGTATCATCAAGTCTAGTTATCGTATCCGGCTCGAATCGCGCATCAGACAAGTAATAATCTAAGAAAAACTGATTTTCCGGGGCTTTTACTGGATGATATTTGGGGCTAACACACCGATGGTAGAAGGTCATTGTTTCATCGTTATTTAACTTCTTAATGGTTTTAAAAACATTTGTGTGCATATTAAAAACATCATCGGTTGTATAAATAAACTCTTTTGTTGCAGCAGACAATCCATCATCTTTTTGTTTTTGGCCGTCTGCAAAAACAATTTTCGACAAGCCTTTTTCTGAATATGCGTTATAACAAAATGTTATAAAGTAATCTGTAAGAAAAAACTCTCCAAGGGCTTGTTTATGAAGTTCATCGAATTCAACCGCCGCCCTTGGTGCATCTGGCCGGAAAAGGCTGTATTCAAGTGGCGTTTTTGACCTAAAAGCATCTATATAAATCCACCAATGCCCTTCGGAAAAAAACCGAAAAGAGTTATTTAGATTCTGGAAAACTGAAAGAATTTCTGCATCTGTGGCAAAAGAGAGATCTCTGACTGTAAAATGAAATGTACGGACTAATAGCCCATCTTTCGTTATCCCGATCCCCTCGGTGTCTCCGCCAATAAAACCCGCATAAGGAATATAATCAGAGAATCTTTTCTGTGCTTGCTTTGTTTGAAGCCCCATTAGTCTGCGACCTCTGGCAGCTTTATGACTTTCAAAAATATATCAAAAAAATATGGGTCTTTTTTGGTTAATATATTTCCAAAAATAAAAAGAAAGACTGAAAACCCTATAAACCATATTTGCCCAAGTCCGAAGGCAACTGCCATCGTCATTGTACCAATAGCAATCGCAAATGTCCGAGGAAGACCGGCCACGAGCATAGGAAACAACAAAGAACGATAGACAGCTGCCTCAATCATACTAAAAACCCCCAGTATATATAGCACCGGAACCGTTGCCAAAGAGAGTCGCCAGAAAACTAGCTGCATTTAAAGCAACGCCCATGCCTACGACTATCCAAAGAAGCTTTTTAATTGCTTGCCCTTCTGTCGCCGCAACCGCAATACCAGCCCCGACAATCAAAATGACACCGATGATTTTAGCTGTCGGGCCTGATAAAGATTTCATGATTTTTGTAAGGCCGCTCTCCCAGGGCATCGGCTCTGCACTTGTAGCCGAAACCATAGAAACTAAGCAAAAAACAAGAATCATTAAAACAATAAATTTTTTCATGCAAAACACTCCTTATTGCATTTCTGTTACCCGTCTGGCGAATTTTCCGCCTTCCAGGGGTATTTTTTTTACAAAGAAAATTAAATCGATGGCTTTATCAATCAAAGTTTTATCCGGAGTCTGAACAACCTCCTGCATAAGATTGAAAAGCCGTTGAGGAACTTCTTTTGCGCTGGAAGCATGAATTGTCCCTACGCCGCCCGGATGCCCTGTAAGCCACGCCTTACAGAGATCAAGGGCCGTCCCTCCATCTCGAATTTCTCCTATAATGATTCGGTCCGGCCGCAGCCGGAGGGAGGCCCTTACCGCATCTCTAAGAGAAAAATCCGGATTTGTCAGGATGTGAACTGCGTTAGATGAATTACTTATGATTTCAGGATTATCCTCTATAACAATAAGCCTATCTTCTGTTATTTCTTTCATTATCGCATTCGCTATTGTTGTTTTCCCGCTGCCAGTGGCGCCGGCAATAAGCATGTTTTCTTTCTTTTCAACTGCCTCTTCTATTCTTTTATAAATTTCTGGAGTGATTGTTTTTGATTCCAGAAGATCATCAAGGCTAAAAGTTTTTCTTGGCGGGAACCGAATAGAAAACATAGGTTTTGAAACGACTGGCGGTATTAAAGCATGAAATCTTCCGCCATGAAAAACGGGCAATTTAGCCGATAATTCCGGGGTTTTTTCATCAACAACAAACCCATGAAAACCGGCCAAAAGCCTAATAACCGAAAAAACCCTTGAAGATTCAAGCTTTATTCCTGTATCAATCAGCGCTCCTGAAACCTCTGTCCAGATCTTGCCGTCCGGATTAACCATAACTTCAGACAAACTCTCATTGTTTTCAACAAGATTTGAGATTTCAGGGATTTGCGAAAGCAAGGTTCTTTCGGTCATTTTTTCACCAAATTAAAGCCGAGAACGAACCATCATCATAATGTATCCTCGTCGTTAATGGGGTTAAAATAACCAGGTCTCTTGCCGGCATACCCGCTATATCAAGCTGAGTTACATCGTGAGCCCCAACACTCACAGTCAAAACATCACCATTAAAGACATCATTTCCGTCTAAAGTTGTTGCACTCACGCCGGGCAGGACCGTAATAAGAATTGTAACTGTTTCCGCTTGTTCACTTGTAGCAGGACTAGGACACCCGGCCATGGTTATTAAAACCACAACCAAAACTAACCCGAAAAAAACACTCTTTTTCATTACAAAGCTCCTTGCTTTTGATATACCGCCACTTTATACGGTTTTTCAGTAGCTTTCCACCGCCTCCCCGATAGCCCGGCTTTGCTCTTTACTAAAAACACCTGCCTGTACCAGGGCGGCTAAATGAGTTTTAACTGTGTGTTTTGGATCAGAATCTTTTAAAAATCGAAGCTGTTCCAGCAGCCCTAAAAAGGCTTTAATAGTTAAACTACTCGCTCCAGGAGCACCAGGCGCTTTTTCATCATAAGCCATTTCTTCGACCAACGAATCAAATCCCTTTTTATTCGGAGTCTTATCCCCTTCCCAGGTTTCGCTTTCTGTTGAGTCTGAGTCTTTTTCAAAAAGCTGTTTTTGCGGAACGCTATCCAGCTTCGGCCCGGCTGTTTGTATTTTTTCAGCCTCTTTTTGCTCCCCTCTTTTCTTTAAAGCTTTTTTTTCTTCAATAGCTTTATGTGCAGCGTTGGCCGTCATTGTGCCTTTAAGCACTTTCCCTAAAAGATCCGCAATAGTTTTATCTCCGTCTTCATCACCGTTTTCCACTTTCTTCTGGTTTGATAAAGACGTTTTTATTACAGTTAGCCAACGATTTGCAGTTGCAGGCGAAACACCAAAAGCCCTTCCAATCCGCTCACGTTCTCTTCCTTTGCCGTTTACTTCGGCAGAAGGCAGAGACTTAAAAGAGCGGTCTTCTAAATAAAGATTGTAGAGATCTTTAAACCTTTGCGTTTCAGAAACATTTCTGCGGGAATATTGCAGCTTTCGCACATACCCCATTACTTCAAGGTCATTTTCAAAATCTTTAAAAATTCTTGCCGGGACACTTTCTATTCCGCAGCTTTCGGCCGCAGCCACCCTTCTGTGGCCATCAAACAACACCAGGGCTTTTTCTGGCTGCTCCGACAACGGCTCTCCGGTTTCCGGATCGTTTAAAATCTCTTCTGTCTCCCACAAAAAAACCGGCTGGCTTTCATCAAAACCAGAATCAGCCATAGAATCCTTAATTGATAAAAATTCTTCACCCTCAAGCTCAAAGGCCGAAACAAAGGGCTCTCTTCGCACAATTTCTGAGATATTAATCTCAGCTTTAATACCCTTTGAAGCCAAAGATTCAGCAGAGCTGCCGCCCTTTAAAACTTCTCCGACCGCCGAATTCTCTAAGGCTGATAATTTATCCATTATCCCCATATTAAAAAATCTCCTTCGCCAGCGAGTCAAAATCTTCGCGGCCTTTTTTATGCTGTACCCCCTTAGGATCAGACCATTCGTAAATAGTCTTATCCTCTCTTTGCGCCCGAACAAATCCTTCGTTCAACCGGATTACGGTATCAGAAACTAAATTCCCGAAGGAACGTCGCAAAGCAGCAGCAAATTCATTTGCAGAGGTTTTTCGAGAGTCAAACCGGGTCGGAACGATTTTAGCAATCCCAAATTCCGGATTATGTTTTTTCACAGCGGGAACCAGGGCGGCAACCCTAACAACACCCTCAATTGAATCCGGCTCAGTGCTGGTCGGGACGATCACCCGGTCCGCCCAAAACATCAAAGAAACATTCATAACATCCCAGGACGGCCCGGCATCCATAATGATTAAATCATAATCTTTATCGTATTTTGAAAAGGCTTTTTCCACATACCCTTCAGAAGATTCTCCGGTTACTGCAGCGCCAGCAAGAACAGACTTCCCGGCGGCGGTTTTATCTCCGCCCGCCATAAGAAAAAGATTCGGCCTTACTTCTTTTATGATTTTTTCATCTGGGTAATCGCCTCCGGTTATAAGAGCCATCCCGAAACCATCCCAGGTTTCAAAACCTAACCGGGAGGCACAATTACCCTGGCTGTCGGTATCGATTAAAAGAACTTTTTTTCCAGCTCTAGCCTGATTGTCTGCCAAATGAACAGCGATGCTCGTTTTAAGAACCCCGCCTTTTCTGTTTGCAACTAAAAATCTTTTCGCCTTTTTCTCCATAACAAACCCCTTTGTTTTTATTTAATTATATACAATAATTATTTGTCTGTCAACAATAATTAGAGGGTTATTACTCTTTCATTTTCTCAATAAACCCTCCCCTGCTTGATAGAATTTTACTAACAGCATTTACATATCTCTCATGCCTTCTATTTGCAACATTAAGCGCCTCTTCTCCCTCTTCTACGGGGATCTCAGGAGTTTGAGCAAAAAAATAAAAGGCCAACATGCTAACTGCTTCGCTGGTTGTTATAACAAGATCTTTTATTTCGTTCATACGGTTATCCATTCTGGATAACCTTTTCCAGAGAATATCCCAGGCCGCTTCGTCCTGCAGCTGGTTATAGCAGCAGTCAGCCACAACCTCCGAAACCGTCATATTTCTAAGATTGGCCGCTGTTGTAATTTTATTTTTTAAATCGTCTTCAACGTATGAAGTTATTTGGTTACGCCCTCTTTTTTTACCCATTACTTCACCCTACCAAATCACTAACGTTCACGCCTTCACCGAGATTAAACTCTTCTTCATCCTCTTCGCCCTCGTGTAGCGCTAGGCTTTCTTCTTCAAAAGAAACTTCTTTCTCTGGCGGCTGTTCGCCTTCTTCGCTTTCAAGCTCTTCTTTTATCTCTTGCTCTTCGGGTATATTCCAGCAGTTTTCCCTGGTCGGCTCCGGGTAATAGAGCTTTTCAATGCCCAGCTCCTCTGGTGTGTCCAAGTTCATCCTGGGCTTAAACCGGGGATCTTGATAAAACATGATTTTTTTAGCGTTGTAAGGGTAGGTTCCTCCGGCCATCACGACTATTTCATCGAACGGCATTCTCAATACTTCATCAGGGGTCATAAGAGCCCGCCCGGCTTCAGAATGAGATTCGCTTCGTCCAGAGAGAATCATTGAAGAGGCTTTCCCAGAACGGCTAACAGATTTTCTAGCAACTGTTTCCTGCCCCAAGTACCGAGAAAGAATTTCTGCTTCTTTCTCACTGTCTGCCCCTAAAATAACTTTTACTCGGCAGTTATCCGGAATAGAAGTATTCTGCCCATAATATTTATAGAGCTGGTTATAGCTCTGAGTGATAATCACACACTTAATTCCATAACCGGCAAAGAAAGCTAGCTGCTGTTCAAAAAATTCCATATTCCCCAGAGCAGGAAATTCGTCAATCAAAAACAATAGCCTGTGATTTGTTTTAACAACGCCCCGGCTTGTTAGTTTTCTCCCTATCATTTGTAAAACAAGGCGGGTTAGAGGCTTCATCCTTTCGGCGTCGCTCGGCTTAACAACTAAATACAGTGAGGCCGGCTGTTTTCCGTCCATAAGATCTGCAATTCTAAAATCAGAGGAAGAGGTGTTTCGTGCAATAATAGGATCTTGATATAGAGTCAGACAAAGCGAAGCGGTTGAAACTATTGAATTAAATTCATTCGTCGGCTCCCCGTCCTTTGTTTTATTAAGCATATTCTGCGCAGCTTCTTCAACTTGAGGGTGTGGCCGGTCGCCTAAGTGCATTGTGTTGGCCATTTCCTTAAATAAGGCTAACGGTGGTTTATGCGGATCATTTAGAGAACGATAAACACCATAAAGGCTTTTATCCCTCCCCGCATAAAGGAGATGTAAGATAATACCGACCAGGACAGCGAAAGCAGAATTTGTCCAGTGATCATTTTTCGCTTCACCATAGGGGTCAACGAGAATTTTAGCCAGGTTTTGAACCTGGGGAACTTCTGCATCCCCTTTTTCTATTTCCAACATCGGATTGAATTTCACTGACGTCGGAGAGGTCGGCTCAAAACGCAGTACATGAGAAAACTTGCTCCTCCACCCGGCCGTTATTTCCCAGTTCTCTTTTTTTAGATCATACACAACAGTACTGCCCGGCCAGTGCAGTAAAGAGGGAACAACATTATTAATCCCCTTTCCTCGCCGGGTTGGCGCTACAATTAAAACATGCTCTGGGGAATTATTAAAAAGAATTCTTCCAGGTTTTTTCATTGTCCATTTACCAACCCCAGTCTCTTTATAAACAGCTCTGCGATCTTGTCCGAGAATTATTCCGCCAGCAGTTAGGATTCCGCTTTTCTTTAATTCTTTCTCATTCATCCACCGGCTAGATCCGTGCAGCCCTTTCGCCTTTAGCTTAAAATTTTTATATGTAGATATAAGAATGAATGAAGCAATAAAAATAATTCCCACAATTATCAGATAAGCCGTGTAAAGTTTATCAACCGCGGTGATAAAATCCAGCTTTATGGTCCACCAAATAATATGGAAAGGTTCGTAAAACACTCCGGCATGTGGCGGTCCATAATCGCCAGGGACCATCAAAGGAAGAACATTTGTGCCAACTGCAAACGCCAAAATAAAAACAATTATCCATATTAAAATAAAAAGCTTTGCCCTCATTATTTTTTTTACCTCTCTATTTCCAACCCTTGCGTACGAGAACTCTTTTTCCTCTCCTGCTTTTGAACTTTCTCTTCTGCCTGGCCTTTTGCGCCTCTTAACTCAATGCCCCGCTCTTGCTCTCTGGGGCTGATTTTTAACTTTTCTATCTTTTCTCCGACAGAAAGATTTTTAGCAGCAGCACCTTCCACATAGATTTTCTTCCCTTCTTTTTCAAGGACAGCAAACGCCCTGGCCTTTACATCATCCGTAACGCCTTTATCAACAACAGTCGCACCGGACAAATTGAGCCCTTCCTTGTAGGGCTGGACGCCTCTTTCCCCGGTAAGCCTTTCGGCCTTAACCTTTCGCTCAAGCTCTCGAATTTTTTCTTCCAAATTTACAGGGATCTTATATCCACCATCAGGCCTCTTTTTTTCTATAACCTTGTTTTTAGAGAGATATTCCAGCCTAATCTTTTCTATATCATTTCGGGGCCTTACCTCTCCCTGGCTATTCGATTTCTCTATCAAAGATTTATCTAAAAAATTCACCTTGGGTGTTTTCGCTTTGACAATTTTCGCTCTAAAAGCATCTTCTTCAGTCCTCGCTCCAAGATGCTCAGTCGATATTTTTTCAGCTATATAACGGACGCCCGTCTTTAGCATTTCCCTGTCAACCCGAACCCTTTTACCCTCGATGTTTTCAGAGTCAATGAGTAGATGTATTTTCTTTTCTCCGTTTACCTCTTGAATAGCAGCAGCCCATTTCAAGTTTTTAGTCCTGAGCGCCATGGCGGTTTTATTAACCAATTCCCGGGTATACCCTTTCACGTCTTCGATTCTCTGAGAGTTCTCGGGGGATAAAATTATTTTATGAAAATTTCGCTTCCCGCTAAATTCAGGAATTCCAGAGCCGCCCGGTCCAAACGGCCGGCCGTTCTCGCTTTCCCTGGACACATTGTAAAGCTGAACTTTTTGAGCATTAAATTCGCTAGCCGCAATCCTTGCGCCTTGAGTAACAACCCTCTGCCGGGCTAGATCTGTATTTTTTAAACTCCGGCCAACTTCTAAGCCTCTGGCTCGCTCTCCATCAATATAAAAGTGATAGCCGTCTTTTTCTGCAACCGCAAAAGGCCTTTCTCTCAATTCGTCAGCAACACCAATTTTAATAACCTTGGCCCCCTCGATGTCAGCGCCTGGTTTATATTGAATAAGCTGTCGATCAGAGGGAACCGAAGAGCCTTGGCTATAGACTGTCCTTACAATATCATTTCTTTTCTGCGCCGAGCGTAGCACATCTTCTAAATTATCACTGAGGCGATAAACGTTATGCGCGATCTCTCTAGCAAGGCCAATATTTGACAAATAGCGTAGCCGCTTCTTTTCAAAAGGATCCCGACCCACAACGTTTTTTGATTTTTCTTCTTGCTTTTTTATTGCCCGATCAAGGCTGGTGTACCGCTCAGCCGTGATCTCTTTTTCCTTAACCCTTTCCTGGTCATATTTTGATCTCGGACCCAGCTCCTGGGTAGCCCTTTCTTTCGCGATTTCCCGAAAGCCCTCCCGCATCATTCGGTTATCAATAACCAAATCCCTGTCGTCTTCTGTTTTACCTCTTATTATCACATGAGCATGGGGATGCTCGGTGTTATAGTGCGTAACCGCCGCCCAGTCCAGCTTTTCCCCTATCGTGTTTTCAGCCTTCCTCATGACGTCTTTTACGTATTCTTCAAGATCTACAATTTCCCTTCCATTTTCCGGAGATATTATCAGTTTGAAAAATCTTTTCTCGTCCTCGATTTCTCCCAGGTTTACTTCTTTATTGTTGGCTGTAAAAAATTCCGGCTTATTGCCATCATGCCCAGCGCCATCTCTTTCCAAATACTTAACATGAGCTTTTAAAACTTCTGGTTTAGCTATTGCTGTTTGAACAACAACCCTCTGAGACTCATTATTTCCCCTGGGAAACCCTTTTATGCTTCTTTTTATTCCGTTTTTAGGCCTGCCAATCCGTGTAGCCTTTTCTAACTGCGGTTTTCTTCTGGAAAATCTAATTTTTTCAGTAAAACAAGCCTGCATAATAGCTATTTTATAGCATTTTTAAAGGTTTATCAAGCAATACTGCACATTAATTTCTTTCATATAAAGTAATTAAAAGAAATGTACAGCACAGAGAGGGGTATAACTGCACATTAATTTCTTTTGCAAAAAGTAATTAAAAGAAATGT
>PDWI01003477.1_pt1 | contig 22194 bp, 22 predicted proteins | sample 1430891 | NCBI WGS metagenome assembly PDWI01 (sample SAMN01162508, study PRJNA174530) | Oral metagenome, whole genome shotgun sequencing project. | biome: Marine environment; feature: Marine mammal; material: Swab sample of the gingival sulcus; isolation source: swab sample of gingival sulcus... | reverse complement strand
AATATTTGTTCAAAATAATTAAAAATTGTTTAATTTGCTCTGCGGTAGAATAACAAAGTAAATAAAATTTTTTATAACCAAGAAAGTGTATTATTATTTTTTTCTTTCTCTTCTACCGTTAAGTCAATAAATATCTCTTCTAATGAGTTGTATGTTTTTCGGGTCAACTCATTTTTTATTTTATTACGTATATCTTTTGTTGCCGATTGGAAAACTATTTTTCCTTTGTTTATTATTGCTACTTCATCACAGAAATCTTCAACTTCTGCTAATGCATGAGAAGTTATTAATACCGTTGTTCCTTTATTTTGCATCTGCTTAATTACATCTTTCATTTTTTTTCGTGATAATGGGTCAACATTTTCAAATGGCTCATCTAAAAATAAAATCTTAGGCAAATGTACTACTGCTGCCACAAAAGCTAACTTCTTTTTCATCCCTTGGGAATATGTATCTATTACTCTATCCTTTGCAGAATGCAGTTCAAAATACTCAAGAATTTCCATGATTTTACTTTTTTGTTCATGCTCCTTTAACCCATAAATTTTTGTAACAAAATTAAGATGTTCTTGCCCCGTTAAACCATCAAATAGTGCTAAAGCTTCGGGTAAAACGCCAGTCATCTTTTTTATTTCCATAGATTCTTTGTCAATATCGAAACCAAAAACAGATACTTCCCCACTTGTTTTTTTTATTATTCCAGTTAATATATTTACAAGTGTTGACTTACCTGCACCATTCGGACCTATAAAACCAAATATTTTACCACTATCAATGGATATTGAGATATCATCTAATGCTAAAATTCCATGAAATCTTTTTGTGATGTTACATATTTTAATCATTTTTTTCCTTTTTAATTATTCTTCGGAACATAGTGCTTTGTATATTTCTTCTCTTCTTTCATAAAAAGATTTAGAATATGTTTTAAGCAAAAGTACGTAAATACAGATAGCTAAGAGTGCTATCACCAGTAATACAACTAATATTATTATGTTTTCATTAAATTTCCAAATAAAGTAAATTGGTATTGCCGGAAAAGTCATTAACATTACTAAACCTAAAAAGCCAACTATCGAAAATCTAATATTTCTTGGAGCTCGAGATAAAATATTTTCCGATAAGTCAGTAGGATATGGATATTTAATAGAGTTATAATTTGATATATTGATATATAATAAATTGGTAATAAGTTGTAGTAATATAACAAATGGTATTAATTCTAACGAAATAAAAAAACCAAATAAACATGTACTAATAATTAGTAAAGGAATTTTTAGAATAAAATAACTTAAGTTCTTTGCAAGTATTATTTCATCAACTTTGATATTAGTAAAGAGATAAAGACCAAACGCTTTTTTTTCTAATCCCCATTGATTACTAAGATAATAGTCCCATAATAGCGTAGAAAAAACTATTAGAAAAAATGACATAAAATACTTATCTTGAAAAATCAAATCGAGTTGATAGTAATACGCAAGTACACATATTATAACGAGAAGTATTTCAAAAATTATAGACCTAAATACTCTGCTACTCCGTAAAATATATTTAATATCTTTTTGTATTAAAACAGCTAATGTATTTTTGAAGATTCCAATAGAAATATATTTATTGCGTTCATTAATTAATGATGGAGATTTAAGCTTATTATTTTGCATAGCAAATGAAAAATCTAACCATTTAAGAAACAAATAAATAATGAGACCTATAACAAAATAAATAATATTGTTAAAAATTAAAGTACCAATATTAGCATTATGCGGAAAAATAATACCTTGCAAAGTTAGCCAAATTGGTGATACTTTTAGAAACACATATAACTTTGATAGATTAAAAATAGACAGCAGTATAACTACTATAACAAGTCCCAAATATAAGATAGTTGCTTTTACTCTAAATAAACTATTAAGGGTATCAAACAACTCAACAAATATATGTATTAATAAAAGAAGTGTTGAAATTATAAAAAATAGGTAGAGAAAATGTTCTATAGAATTTGAGACTCCAACAATTAAACCTAAAAGCAAGCAATATATGTATATGTTGATTTTATTAAAGATACTAAATGCTAAATCTACAGATAAGAATAGGAAAAAATTAATTGGCAAAAATCTCAGATTACGATAATTTATTTGTTTTAATATTTTCCTATTAGAAAAAATATTAGCGATTACTAATGAAGAAATTAATGTATTAAATGAATGCTGGATTGCATCACTAAGATCTCCAAGTTTTGAATTATCTGAATAATTATTAATAAGATATCCAGCAGAATAACCAAAAAAGGAAAGAAATAACAAAAAAATTATTGATAATAAAACGATAGTAATAGTTTTATTATTATTTCTTTTTAGATACTGATTTTTTAGTACAGATAATTGTAATTGTAATAATGTAATTAATTGCTTCATAAATTTATTATTTTTAGTATTTATAATAAATTAAGCGAGGAATAATTACCTCCTCACTTAATTTATTTATTACATTATAATTAACTTACACAGTCCTTTAACCCTTGAACAGAACCGCCAAAAAATATGCCACCCAAAAATAAACCTAAACCACCTGTGATCCCTGATACTGCTATCAATCCTATTCCACCAACTACTGCAGCTGCACATCCATTAAGGTTTGCACCACCATTATTTTCTTCCATTTGTTGAATGTTTAATATTTTCATTTTAATATTTGTTCAAAATAATTAAAAATTGTTTAATTTGCTCTGCGGAAAAGAGCATTTTAATTATACCACTTTCTCCGTTTACTGCTTGTCAGCAGTTTTGCCCGGGTTACGGAAATTTTCATTTAATTCTTTTAAGTTTAGTTTCTCCTTTTAGTTTAGCTATTAATTTTCCTTGTTCATCAAAAAAATAGAGTGTTGGTTTTAGTAAACTGCCAAACTTTTCTAAAAAATCATTCTCATCAATTTTTCCAAATGTTACATAACTTTTTTCTAAAAGTTTTTTATATTCACTTACTTTGTTGCTTTCTTAAGAATGAATCTTTTTGTTAAAGTCTCCCTTATTCATTGGTTAAATAAGCCTTTTCATCCTCCCGATTATTATAACAAAGACAACAAACAACTTATAAAATAAAAAATAATGATTGTCGTCCGTTGCTTTAATAAGTAATGATTTGTTGTTTGAAATAATTTTCTAATTTTTCAAGGGTACCGTCACTAACAATTTCATCATTTACTATTTTTCCATCCTCAAGTAGAATTAGTCTATTACAAATTTCTGAAACGAAATTTAAATTATGACTTGAAATAACTATTGTAGAATCATTTGTTTTATTTAACTCAAGTAAAAGATGTTTCAATATTATCTGACTCTTAGGGTCAAGATGATTATGTGGTTCATCTAGCAACAATATTTTGGGTTTTACAAATAAAGCAGCAATAAGCCCAACTTTCTGTTTATTACCAGAAGATAACTCACGAATATATTTATTACTAAGGAGTTTTTCACTATCAAAAAGGAAAGAATTATATTTCTCTAATAATTTAGAAATTTGTTCTTCTTTAATATTGTAAAGTGCCCCCACCAAATAAAAGTATTCCTTAGCAGTTAGAAAGTCCAAAAGAAAAGACTGATCTAAAAATGAAGAAGTATAAAGTTTCCAAGGATTTTGTAAAATTCGTATGTCTTTGCCATTATATTTAACTACCCCTTCATTTATTTTTGTTAGATCAAGCAAACAATTTAGCAATGTCGTTTTACCAGCTCCATTGTTGCCAACTAACCCGATAATAGAATTGTCTCTGAATAACATATGCTTTATTGACAAGACAAAACCATTTTTGTAATATTTCTTCAATTTTTTAATTTCAATTTCCATAAAAATACCGTTAGTCAGTTTAAAAATTTGTACTTATTATTCATTACTTTATTAGCCAAAAAGTTCAACCATTTTTTTGTTAGAAGCAACCCCATAGTTCCACAACCTATTAATACTCCTTGAACAAGATTGTTATAGTTAAATAGGAGAAATAATGAAATTGGGAAAAAATACAATATACTAAATCCTATCATATGAATAGGTAATAGCTTTTGGCGTTCATTACTTATCACACCAGAATTTAGCCTAATAGGTTGGACAGAATAAACAGAAATAATTGCTTGAATATAAACTCCTATTCCTGTAAGAAAAATAAATAATGCAAATAGTAGAAAAAAGTGATTAGTTTGAAATAATAAAATAAAAATTAGATTTATCAAGAAAATAAATAAAGAGTATATTTGCAACAAAAGAATTTTAGAACCAATGAACTTTTTTATATGAACTTCTCTAGAAAAGATATCTTTTAAGTAATAGTATTCCCAGCTCATTAGGGATCTACCATAATTAAAGACAAAAAAATATCCAGATGCAAAAAGCAAAATCATCAACTTAAATACCAAAGGTGTTTTAGTTCCCATTTTAAGATTTAATACAATTATTGAAATAATATTTATAATTATAGAACTAAATAGTAAACTTCTAGTCTGTTTGTTACGCATTAACATTTTAATTTCCAATAAAATAAAATTTTTCAAAACTGCTCCATGTTAGTGATAAAGTAATTCTAATTTAATAGAAGCAACATACTTTAATGTTATTAAAAAAAATATTATTGTAGTAATCATAAATATCAATATAATATTAAAATTTGCTTCTATAATTGCTGTATTTAATGAGAAAGAACCAAACATTCTATTAACATCTAATAATAAGATTGTGCTTGCTAATATCAGAAGTGATATATATTTTATTATTGATGGAATTAAAGAGAAAAAAATAACGGCAAAATTAAGATTAATTAAAATTAAAATGTTTATAGCAAGCCAATAAGAGGCAGATAAAGAAGAAATGAAATTTGAAACAACCAGTAAATAAATGAAAAACTTTAATATCGCAAAATAAATAAAAATAAAATTTATACTAAAACTAAATATTGTATAAAAAGAAAATAAATAATTTGAAATTGGCAATAAGAAACAACCAGGCTCTATAAATATCTTATTATTTTTCAAGGATAATAAAAGAAAATATATAATGTAAGAATAAAACATATATTTATCCAAGTATTGAACTAAATCCACTCTTTGTTCTTCATTGAATAAATTTGAAGCAATATAAACGAATGAATAACTACTAAGTACTAGAAAAACGATAGAAATTATTGAAATAATACGTATGACAAGCAATTGTTTAGGGAACAAACCCCTCATTACTTTAGTGATTCTTAAATTGTAAAGTTTAATAAATATTCTAATATTTCTTTTCAATGTTATTTTAATTTTATTATAGAAGCAAGAATTTGGGAGTGTTTACAACACCCCCAAATTATATATTTATAGTTAACCTTGGGCGTAATACACTACACAACCTAGAGCTGTGGGACCAAAGATAAGTGTACCGATAGGCCAAAAACCAGTACCAATACCAGCTGCATAGCATATAGCATCCATAACGTCACCACCATTAATTTTTCCCATTTGTTCAATGTTTATTCTTTATTTTGATATCTCTTAAACCATCTAAAAAAAAGTTATAAATAATTTTAATTATAACCAAGAAAGTGTATTATTACTTTTTTCTTCCTCTTCTACCGTTAAGTCAATAAATATCTCTTCTAATGAGTTGTAAGTTTCTCGGGTCAACTCATTTTTAATTTTATTGCGTATATCCTTTGTGGCTGACTGATAAACAATTTTTCCTTTATTTATTATTGCTACTTCATCTGCAAGATCTTCAATAAAAGATAAAACATGAGATGTAACTAAAATTGTTTTTCCCTTAACTTTTAACTGTTTGATTATTTTTTTTACTTTTATGTTTGTGGTCGCATCTAAACCATCAAAGGGTTCATCTAAAACTATTAAATCAGGGTTGTGTATCAAAGTAGAAGCCATTGCTAATCTTTTTCTCATCCCTTTTGAATATTTGGCTATTAATTTACTGCCAGCATCTTCTAATCCCCAAAATGACAATGACTCCTCTATTCGTTCCTTTCTTACTTTTCTTGGCAATTGATAAACGTCAGCAACAAATTCTAATTGCTCTTCTCCTTTAAGGTAATCAAAAAGACTTTCGGTATTTTCAAAAAGAAATCCTATTTTCTTTTTAATTTCAATAGTTTCTTTACATAAATCCTTTTCAAAAACCTCTATTGCTCCTGAATCAATATTATGTAAATCAGCAATACAATTTATTATTGTTGTTTTACCTGCACCATTTCCACCTAGTAAACCAAAGATTTTACCTTTCTCTACAAAAAATGAAATATCATCTATAACATTTTTATTATTAAATTTTTTAACTAGATTTTTTACACTTAATGTTTTTTTATACATTCTTTTATTATTACCTTTTTTTTATAATGATAAATTTTTTCCAAGTGTTTTAAAATTTTCATTCTATATCTGATTATTATATATACTGAAGTTAACAATAAGAAAACAACTATTGCTTGAAGATAGAACGCTAAATACGATAAAACAAAAATTAGAAAAGTTAAGTGAATAAATAGAATTATTATTGTAACTACTAAAACAGTAAAGGAGGTATTTAGACCATTTACTTGAGTAAACGAAATATTTCGAGGGAAATAAAATGAGCAAATAGAAAATACTATGTTTAGAGTAAAAAATTGAAATAATGATATAGTACTGTAAAGTACATAATACCAAAAAGTAATTTTTAATATTATTAAAACAATGGAGCTGAGTAGAAAAAAGATTAAAACAAATAAAAGTGGAAGTAAGATTTTTGATAGTATAACCATTTTAAAAGAAATTGGAAAAATGAAATAATTAACAATACCGGAATATTCCTGTCCAAAATAATTTCCACCATATATAGCTAAATAAGAAACTTGCACCAGTAAAAACATCATAATCAAAATACTAATTTCTTTACTTGAGATAAAATCACTTTGAAAAACAGGAAAAACAATAAATAAAAAAAATACAATTGAGAGAATAAAATTTATTGTCATTTTAGGTGAACGCACAAAATAAAGTAAATTTTTTTTAAGTAAAGGATTACTAATGAAATTAAATACAGATGACTTATTTTTTTTTACATTATTTAACGAAACTTTAACTTGTTTTTTGTTCTTTTTTATTAAAATAAAATTTATTAAAAATATTAAAAAATTGAGTGAAATAAAGTAAAAGAATGTAAAAGCGAAATTATTTGGAAAATCATTAATTAAAAAATTATGCAGTACACTTGTGGGATAATAATTCAGGCAAGAAGAAATGTGACTAAAGACATCAGGAGAAAGAGGAATTAGGTAAGATAGTCTAATAGCAACATAAATAAATGATAAAAGAAAAAGAGTGAAAATTACTCTCTTTTTAAGAGAAATAAAAAAAATATTCAAACTATTTTTTAATAAATAATAAAGATTAATAATTAAAAAATTGAGTAATGTGACATTGAGAAAAAATAGTAGAAAATCATTTAGGTTAAAGCTTTTAAAAAAGAAAAAAATAGAAAGATAAATTATAAAAAAAATAAAGCTTATGAATGAGATGTTAATTGAAAATAATTCTAAAAAAATTATTTTCTTTAATGATAAAGGAAAACGCATTAAAGCAAATTTTTCTTGTAGATCACTATTAAAAAAAAATAAGGTAAAAATATTTATAATAGAAATTGAAAAAAAAACTATAATAAACACATCCATATAAAAAGTATTATCCGGATGAATTTTTTGTTCAAACAAATCATTTATAAAATTATTCGAAGAAATTAATTCTTTAAAAACTAATAAAATTCCTAAGTAAGAAAAATATTTAATCCAAGTATTAATTTCCTTTATAGAATTTAAGAATAGATTTACTTTAATACGTAATAATAGGTTTAACATATCAAACATTTTTTTATTTAAATATTCTTAAAGCATCTAAAAAAAAAGTATAAATAATTTTAATTATAACCAAGAAAGTATGTTATTACTTTTTTCTTCCTCTTCTGTTGTTAAGTCAATAAAGATTTCCTTAATTCTTCATAGTTCATTTCTTTTTGGGTTTCCTCTTTAAATTTACCTTCAGACATAATAAAAATATTTGAAGAAATTTCAGCAACATGATGTAAATCGTGTGAGCTAATCAATATTATTGAATTTGAATTAGAATAGTAATCAATAATTATTTTCTTTACATTTTCTTGACTTTTGGGATCCAAACCGCTGAACGGTTCATCCCAAATCAGAACTTCCGGTTTAGAAATTAAGGAAGCTAGAAGTCCTACTTTTTTCTTGTTTCCATATGATAAAGAAGAAATTTGCAAATCCAAATATTGCGATAAATATAATTTATCGATATACTCTTCGATTACCTTTTTCTGTTCGAGATATTCAATGTTGTAAGCGTTCAAAACAAAATTTATAAATTCTTTTGCCGTATAATAATCGAACATAAAACTATTATCTAAATAGGCACTAAACTTATATTTCCATGATTCTAAATTTTTAGTTGTAATAACAGTATTGTTATAAATTATTTGTCCGTAATCTAATTTTCTTATAAAACAGATCAACGAAAATAATGTCGTTTTACCTGAACCGTTATTTCCGACAATACCGTTTATTTGATTCTGAAAAATGACATTATCTATTTCTAAAATAAAGTCAGTATTCATTCTTTTTTTTACTTGTTTTAGTTCTAAAAACTTCAAGATTAAAATTCCTTATTTTTAATATTTATAAACGCTTTGTAAGAAAAAATTATTAAGAAAATGGAAATAAGTATCAGATATAATAGGAAAATAGAAAATGATTGCTCCGTTACTATATACCAATTTAATAAAATGATAGGAACTATTATGAAAAGCATACTTTTATTGAAATTAGATTTCTTTATTTCCCAAATACTAATGTTTCGCTCGGCATTCATTTCTTTTGATGAACTCAAATAACCACCCAGAATTGGTAAAGTCAAGATAAAAATGATTGACAAAATAATTATCTTAAATAATTTATCTGTACTTAACAAAAGATGAAACAAGAGAATAGGAATACAAAGAAAAAATGAGAATTTTAATTTTTGATAAAAGAAATTATGAATACCCTTTGGCAAACTCTTAATGAAAAATATACTATTCCCTTCCCAAGCCCAAAATTTTTCAAAATATTCAGAGGGAGTTAAAAGACTAAGAGCAGTTATATATAAAAATATATTTATTTTATTTGGGATACTCTCAGTACTCATGGATGCAATAGCGAATATAGTAAAGTAGATAATTATTAATATTAAGCTTAGTCTTAAACGTTTAGTTCTAAAGAACATTCTTACTTCTTTTACGAAAAATATATTTTTTACTTTAGTAAAAGCATAACTTTTTTTCTTAATGTATAAGTCATTGTTATCATAAAGATATTGTAGTTTAATTGGAATTTTCTTTACAAGATAAATCAAATAAAAACCAACAACACAAAGCAAAAAGAAATTAACTCCATTTGGAAGAAATGATGATAAATATAACAAAAAGGCAAATAAAACAGTAAAAAAGAAATTAATATTTATACTAAATTTGGATAACTTAAAGTCCCATATCATAAAAGATATAGCATACCAAATAAATAATAAATTAAGGAAGCCGAAAATAAAATAAAGGAAACCTCCATATAAAAAATATACATACGAATAAAAGCCCAAAAAAGTCGATAAAAAAGGATATGTTCTTACATCAAATAAGATAATCAAAATAGTGTTTTTGATTATTACACTATTCTGCGAAGGATAAAGCAGATATGGTTTTATGGAAGGCAATCTATGACTTAAAAATAGGTTCATAAAAAATGAAGCAAATACTAAAATTGGAACATCCAGAGTAACAAAAACTTCAATATATTTTTTCATTTCTATATTAGAACTAAACAAATCTATAGTTACAAAAAATATTATCAAAAAAGGGATGAAAAAATTCAGAGCTATATTTCTTATAATTTTAGACATTTTTATATTTAAATCCACTTAAACTTACTTACAATAGAAATTAAACCAATAAAATACTCTGTTTCCTATTTTTTAAAAACTAAAAATTCTTAACAAGAAATACAAAAATTAAATTTAACTTTAGTGATTAGTCTCACATTAACTGTAGAAATAACGTAAAAAGTAAAGTTTTAAGAATAAATATTTACTTTTATGCCCAAGCTGAACTTAAAAAAGTATTAAATAACGAGTTTTTGTATAATTTTTAAAAGTTACAGTGATTAGTAAAATCATCAAAAGAAAAACTTTTGCTAACTTTTTTTAATCTTGTATCATTCTTTCATCAAAAAATGAATTTCGTGATAGAAAGTGATTTGTTTTTATAAAAAAATTACATTAATTTTATTTTTCTATTTTTTGCGAGAGTGGCGGAATTTGGTAGACGCGCTAGATTTAGGATCTAGTACCCTAAGGGTGTGGGGGTTCGAGTCCCCCCTCTCGTACCACCACTTCTCGATTTAACCCATAATTTTCACACGAGGTATTTTTTGGAAACTAAAGTTAATGTATTATCAGACACCGAACACGAAATTGAAGTAACACTCGATTATTCTGAAATCAAAAATGAAATAGACGAAGCATACAAAAAAGAGAGAAAATCTATTACTATGCCCGGTTTCAGAAAAGGCAAAGTCCCTATTTCTCTGCTAAAGAAAACTTACGGAGATGCAATTGAATATAAAGCAAGTGAAAAAATTGCAAATAAGAAATTCTGGGATATTGTAAACAGCGAAAAACTAAAACCAGTAAGTATTCCGCAAATGACCGACTTGGATTTTCAAATCAACACTTCCCTATCCTTCAAAGTAAAATACGAAGTTAAACCTAAATTAAAATTAAAAGATTATAAAGGTTTGGAAATAAAGAAACCTGTTTTCAAAGTGAAAGAAGAAGATATTGATGCAGAAGTAAATAATATGCTGAAATCAAGAGCAAAATTCGAATTGGCTGATGAAGTGAAAGATACCAATTATAAAATTACCGCAGATCTGCAAAGAATTGATGATGATGGAAAGGATATGGAAGGAAGTAAAAGCGAAAATATGGTAATTGATTTAACTAATTCCAAAGTTAACGAAGAAATTATAAAAAATGCTCAAGGAAAAAAGAATGGCGAAGAATTTCAATTTAGCTTTGTAGATAAGCATATGCACGGAGAAGAAGAACATGAAGAAAAATACAATTATGTTGCAGTTATTAAAAAAATTGAAAAAATAGTTATGCCGGAACCGACAGAAGGATTAATTCATCAGCTCTCAGGTGAAAAAGCTAAGACTTTAGAAGAACTAAAAGAATTTATTAGGAATAATTACGAAAAATACTATAAGGAACAATCCGATAAAATTTTTGAAAATTCATTATTGACAAAAGTTATGGAAAATAATAAGTTCAAACCTTCCAAAGGTTTTGTTGAAACAATGTTAGAGACTTTTGTTGAAACTGAAAAACAAAACGCAAAACAATATAAACAACCGATTCCTAAAGATGAAGTTCTAAGAGAAAATTTAAGAGATAAAGCCGAATGGGGTGCCAAATGGCAAATAATTATGGAAAATATAGCTGAGCAGGAAAATATAGAAATTACAGATGAAGATCTTGAAAATATGGCTAAAAAAGAATCTGAGAAAATTGGTATTCCTGCAGAGAAATTAGTGAAATTTTATAAAGATTCTAACAAGAAAGAATCTTTAATTGAAGAAAAAGTTTTAGAATTTCTAAAGGAAAACAATAAAGTAATTGAATTTGATCCTGACGAAAAAGCAAAAGAAGAGAAAGAAAAAAATTCAGCAAAATCTAAAGATTCTGCCGAGAAAGACGAAGATAAAAAATAATTTAGATTTTCATACTAAAACTTAGGAAATAATATGACTAATGAAATCAAAAACACTTTAATCCCCTACGTTATTGAACAATCCGGACGCGGTGAACGCGGAATGGACATTTTTTCTCGATTGCTGCGAGAAAGAATTATATTTCTCGGTACTGCAGTCGATGATCATGTAGCAAGTGTAATTATAGCTCAACTGCTTTTCCTCGAAGCAGAAGACCACGAAAAAGATATAAATCTTTACATAAATTCACCCGGTGGAAGTGTTACAGCCGGTTTAGCAATTTATGATACGATGCAATATATTACACCAAAAATTTCTACAATTTGTGTGGGAATGGCAGCGAGCATGGGAGCTGTTTTACTTGCGGGCGGTGCCGAAAATAAAAGATTTGCACTCCCCCATTCAAAAATTATGATTCACCAACCTTGGATTGGCGGATTGCAAGGACAAACTACTGATATTGAAATTCATGCGAGAGAAATGGTTAAAACTCGCGATAAGCTTTATAAAATTTTATCTCATCATACGGGAAAATCAACAGAGCAAATTATGAAAGATTGCGATAGGGATTATTACTTAACTGCGGATGAAGCTATAGAGTATAAATTAATTGATGAAAAACTTGTAAAAAGAAAAATGCCCGGTGAATAAAACTTTAATTATATTTGTACGGCAGGGTTCCAAACTCTGCCGTACAAACTCTTTCCAAGACAACTTTTCTAATAATCTTTTATTTCTAAAACACCAGTTGCATAACTAATTGAAATACATTATTATCTCTTTCTAAAAATTCTCCTTCATTAATAATTGCATAAGCTGCGGTTATTCTACCTGCCGCCCAATTATTTTTAAATACAGAATAAGTAGCTCCAAGAGTTATTAAAGTAACTTGATCATCATCTGCATCTGTATTTTGATCATAGACTTCAAAACGAGCTAATGCTTCCCAATTTTTTGCAAATCCGTAAGCTCCAAATAAATAATAACCCATTCTCTTAATTTCATCTGCTTTGCTAAATCCGATTAACTCTGCTTTAACTCTTAGTGGTTTTGGTTCATAATAAACATACAAGTTATAAGCATTGTATTCATTTATTTGTTTATTTCCCATTCCGTAATAACCACCTATTTCAAGTCCCTTTATATTTTTTGGTTTAAATGTTACCATACTGCTAATTGCAAAACCATTATTCATAGGTCCCGCACCAGTTTTACGATTTCTTATATTAGCATTTCCGTTACCGTTATGCAGTGTTAAGTTAGCTTTTATATCCCCAAATTTTCCTACAAAATCAACCCCGTAATCTCTATAGTCAGATCCTATGGTATTTTGTCCGAATCGTATTGCACTTAATGGTCTTTCAGTAATATCAATTTTTGTGTGCGAAGTTAAACCTCCTGCTCTAACACCTGCACCGACAAATCTACCCGCTCTAATTGTAAATTCTTTAGAAATTAAATATTCAATTCTTGCATCCAAAAGTTTGGGATTTGTCAATTCAACTTGGATATAACCTTTTATGTATTTACCAAAAGTTGAATAAGAACGTAATCTTACTCTTCTTAATCCCCAGCCCAAAGAGTTAGTATCCGAGTTATGGATTTCTCCGTAGCTTGTCCATGCTTGAATTGTTCCCCCGATTTTATTACTAATTTTAAAATCATCTTGAGCTGAAAGATTATTAGTAATAAAGAATGAGAATATTAAAATAGTAGTAAAAAAAATAATTATTTTTTTCATACTTCCTCCTATAAATATAATGTTTTTGATTTGTTTATTTTTTTATCTTGAGTAAAGGTAAATAAACTTATGAAAAGTAACAATAATTTGCTTTTTTAGTTAGCATTATTTTAACACATTAAATAAAAAATATTCGGTTATTCTTCCTCTAAGATAAACGGAACAGAAATTTTTATTTTAGAGGTTACATCCTTTCCATTCTTTTTTCCAGGTTCAAATTGAGTTTGCAATACGGCAGTTTTCGCAGCTTGGTCACAGCCAAATCCTAAGCTTTTAATAACTTTCACTGAAATTACAAAACCAAGCTCATTTACATTTGCTTCAATTACTACATCCCCTTCTATTTTTTTTCGTTTTGCAAAAGCAGGGTATCTTATATTTTTAATTAAAGTCAGTATTCCACCAATAGGTTCAGGGCATTCATCAACATCGCAAGTAATAAATTTTCTGCTGCTATCAGATAAAGCAATGTCTTGTTCATCAATAATTTTATTTGATGTTGGAATTTTATTTTTATCAATCTTAAAATTTAATTTAAATGTAACTTCCGTTTCCTTTAAAACGCCATTTTCTTCGCCAGGAATAAATTTGGTCTTGTTAATTGCAGCTATCGCAGCTTTGTCACATCCCAAACCTAATTCTTTGATAACTTTAATATTTTTGATTTTACCTTTTGCATCAACCTTAACAGAAACCAGAACGAAACCTTCTAGTTTGTATTTCTTTGCCAAGTCGGGATAAACTATTTTTCTCTCAATTTCTTGTATGCCTCCAACAGGTTGCGGACAAATTTCCAGTGAACAAATAAAATCGCTTTCGCCTGAATTATTCTTCATTCCGCCTTCTCTATATGCCGAAAGTGGTGCAATGTATAAGGAATCATAATCTATTACTTTTACGGAGATCAGTTTTCCTTTACTGAAAAGTTTAGTTTCTTTTAATCCTCCATTATCATAAAAACCTTTATGGGTTCCATCTAAAATTCCTTGTGAAAAATGTGTTACTTCTTTAAGCAAACCCGAACTATAAAAACTTTTAATAATTCCATTTAGTTTTCCGCCTGAATAATTTTTGATTTCTTTTAAGTTTCCATTTTCATAGTACCAATAGGACGTTCCTTCCAAAACATCTTTGATAAATGAAAGTCTTGAAGCAACTTTACCTGAAGCATAATAAGTTTTTACTATTCCATTTTGAGCAATACTTTTGGAATTGAACAAAATTAGTAATAGTATTGTAAAAGGAACTAATAGTATTTTTTTATTTAATGAATTTAAATTTACAATCATGTTTTTGTTATAATAATCGATAATTATCTATGAAAAAAATTAAAAATGTTTTAATCTTATTTTTGGCAGCATCTTCTTTAGTTTTTGCACAAAAAAAAATTAATAAAGAAAACTTACAAAGTAATTTTTCCAAGAGTGAAAATAAAAAAATTTATTATAGTAATCTTGTAAAAAATATTTCTACAACATTTAATAAAGATATTAAAAGTAATTTTAGTAAATGGAATAAAGCCTTACGGGATGCTCAATCAATTTTGTTAAAGAATAATGATGTAAAAAACGGACTGGAAAAAATATTTGCCCTAAAGATTGATAAGCACTTAAAGCTTCAAAGAACGGCTCTGGAAATTGCTTACACGCTTTTTACTACTGAATTTACAGAAGAAATCCAAAGAATAAATAGAATCACCAAAGATAAAATTTCCTTTGTAATTTCATCGCATTATTTACTAAAAAATAATTTTACTGCTGATTTTATTTTAGGAAATGTCAAGAAACATTTCAACAACTACAAAAAGAACGATATAATTGAAAGTTTACTAAATGATCTGACCAAGAAAAATGATCCTCTTAAATTACCTAATATAACTGAACTTTTAACTCATCAATTCCAGAAAGGTGAAACTATTTTTTATTCTTTCCATAGGAAAAACAGAAATTATCCGGGAATTACAGTAATCAAAAAACCTAACGGTGAATTTGTAAAAAATAGTAACGGCACAATATTTTACATTCGGCAATTAGCACTTTCCCTTTCTAATCTTCCCGGTTATATTCCAAACGGAAACACACCGGAAGGAATTTATTCAATAGTAGGTAAATATATTTCGCCCACCAAAACTATTGGTCCTACACCAAATGTTTTGGTAAGAAGTCCTTTTGAAGTTTCAACAAAAATATTTTTTCATAATAAAAACAAAAATAAAAAATGGAGTTTGGAAGATTACCAAAACCTATTGCCCGATTCTTGGAAAGGTTACTCCCCGATTTACGAATCCTTTTATGCAGGCAGAACAGGAAGAAAAGTAATTATCATTCACGGCTCAACAGACGAACTAAAATATTTTAGAGATAAACCATATTATCCTCACACACCTACTCTCGGTTGCATGAGTTCAATTGAAATTTGGAATAAAAAAGGAAAAATAATTCGGAGTGATCAAGCGGATTTAATTAATGCTTTTCTTTCAACCAAAGAATCGAAAGGCTTTCTCGTGGTTGTAAATATTGATGATAAAGAAAAGCCTGTAGAAATTGATGAAATTAAAAAATATATAGTAAACCCATAATACTTAATTTATCAACTTATCTTGCACAACCTCGTTTTGGGAAAATCTATAAAAGTTCTTGCCCAAAAGGATAAACAAACTCACTTGAGCCAACTGGGGGATTCGAACCCCCGACCTACTCATTACGAATGAGTTGCTCTGGCCGGCTGAGCTAAGTTGGCAAGTGAAACTATATACTATTTACCTTTTTTCTTATGTCTGTTTTTTCTTAATCTTTTCTTTCTTTTGTGAGTTGCCATTTTATGACGTTTTCTTTTTTTACCGCAAGGCATATAATATTCTCCTAAATTTTAGTTTTTAATAATTCTTCTGCTTTTTTTCCAATATTTGTGTTAGGATTAATATCTCTTGCTTTTCTCCACCAATCTTGGGCTTCAGCAGCATTCCCTTTAGCAAGATTTACAATTCCCAAATTAAAGTGCGCTATTTGATGTTTCGGTTCAATTTCTATTGCACTCTTTATTATTTCAATTGATTTATCATATTTTTTTAGTTCAAAATAACAAACACCTAAATCAATAATTATATCAGATTCATTTTTATATGTTTGTAAATATTTTTCATATTTCTCTATTGCTCTATCAAAAAAACCATTATCGTTTAGCAAATGTGCAAGATGTAATAATGCTTCATAATTTTCCGGCTCCTTTTTAATAATTTCTTCGAGTCTATTGATTTCAATAATAGTTTTAGAATTAACCCTACTCCTATTTTTATCGGAATTTTTACTTATTAAATTTGGATTTACATTCACACTATTAAATAATCCTGAAGAAATTAAAATAAATCCACCAATAGCTATAAGACCTATGATCATATAAGCTAAATGAAAATGTGATAATTCTTTTTTTTCTTTATTATCCATAAATTTCCAATAAAAACTGAAATTTACTGTTGGTTCTCCTTATTTTTCATTCCTCTATCAACAGTTGCTTTAAAGTCCTTAGAAAACTTAAAAACCGGGACATAATGTTCCGGGACAAAAACCTTTTCGCCGGTTCTGGGATTTCTGGCATATCTGGCATTCTTCTTTTTAGTTTTATAACTGCCAAATCCTCTAATTTCAATACCGTTTCCTTCTCTTAAGGCTTGAATTACCGTATTCAAAAATCCTTCAATAATGGCTTCCGTTTCTAATTTGGTTAACCCCGTACCAGATGCAACTTTTTCGACAATGTCAGCTTTAGTCATTCTTACCTTCCATATTTTTTAATAGAATCAAGCCTTAAAATATAAAAATTTTTATTGATTTATTCAAACTTTTATTATTCATAACTAAAGATAAAACAATTAGTTATGATTTTATTTTAACGTTTTGGTTAAAAGATTTCCGATTCAGCAAACTCAATAAAGGTTTTAACTTCTTCAGTAAGATTATTTTTGAAATTCGGGATATTTTTAATTCTATAACGTGCGGTACCGTATTGCTCCTTATTAAAATTATAAATTGAGTTCATAATCTGCGAACATTCTTTCGGATAATCTTGATAGTACGCATCAATACTTTCTTGCAAATTGTTAAAATTACCGAGTTTAAGATTTAATATGTTTTTAATCAGCTTAACCAATTCTTTCTTGGTTTTTCCATGATACTTATTGATATTTTCTTTAGCATCATTGAAATTATTTTCAGTTGCACTAATCTTAGATTTTATTAAGTAATATTCTTCCGATTTTTCATTTTCTTCAAATTTATTTAATTCTTCAATTGCTTCATTTAGCTGTCCTCTCTTTTCCAGGACTAATACTTTAAGAAGTTTTACGTTTTTGTAATTCGCATCTATATTTAATAGCTCATCAAAATATTTTAAGGATTTATCAAAATTTTTCTTACTGAAATTTAATAATCCCAATTCAAGTATAACATCAAGATTATTTGGTTCTAATGAATAAGCATTCTTTAGATGTTCTTCTGCATTTTCAAAATTTCCTTCAGAATATTCCAGAGAAGCTAACTTTAGAAATGTTCCGTGATTTTTATTTTTAATATTTATCAAATCTTTTTTTGCATCACTATATTTGTTATTAAGCACTTTTAATTCGGCTATATTAGTTATCAATTCAAAGTCTTCTTGATCTAAACTAAGTGCTATTTCCATATTTGATAGTGCGATATCATAATTTTCTCTTAAAAGATTTAATTCACTTTTCAGTAGAAAATAATTTTTATTCTTATTATTTAATTTTATTGCCTCATCTATACTTTTTTCCGATTCAAAAAAATCGCCTATCTTTTTTGTAACTATTGCTCTGTTAAAATGAAACTTATCATTTTTCGGACTTAATCTTACTGCATTTTCAAAATCTTCTGAAGCATCTTTATAGTTTAAAAGATTTAAGTTTATAATTCCTCTAAAATTATATAAACCTGCATTTAACGGTTCTAATTTTATTGCTTTATCAATATCTATGAGAGCAGAGATTAAATTTTTTAATTCAAAAAGTATTAAACTTTTTAGAAACCAAATGCTGTAATTACCACTATATTTTTTCAATAACTCATTGACTAAAGATAAGGCTTCAGTAAATTCACCATTTAAATATTTTACTCTCGAATGATAGTAAAGCATGCGAGGATCGTTATTATTTTCTTGGTAATATTCTTCGGAAAATTTTGCGGCTTTATCAGGTTTATCTAATCCAATAAAAATTTTAGACATTAAATAATTTACTTCATCATTATAGTTAGGATTTATTTTCTTCAATTCTTCTAACATTAATTTAGCTGTTTTATATTTTTCTAACTTCATAAAAGCTTTGGCTCTGTAAAATAAAGCATCTTCGTTTTTAGGATCAATTTCCAGAATGTGCTTAAAAGTAATTTCTGCTGTATTGTAATTTCCATTTTCAATGTTTTTTATTCCTTCTGCAAGCATTTCATTAATTTTGTTACCATATAAAATTTTCTTAAAAAAACTCATTTTTATTCTCTTTTACTTATTCATATTTTGTTATATAAATTTATTATAATAAATTATATTTTGCTATTTAAAAATAGATGAATAAATAGTTTTAACCTCAAAGCAAGTTACGGATTATTAACAGCCGGGAGTTAAAACAAACTTTTCGTCAGCTTAAGCGGTGAGCAGAGATATGCAAAAGGATTAAATCTTAAATTAAAAAAAGGAAAATTATTATGAAAAAAGTTTATAAAATTTCTGGAATGTCCTGTAACCATTGTGTAAAAGCGGTTGAAATTGAATTAAAAAAATTACCCTTAGATTCTTTTTCAGTTGAAATTGGCTCTGCTGAAATTGAACGTGATGAAAATAAAGTTAGTGATGAAGATATAAATTTAGCAATTGAAGAAGCGGGATTCAAAGTAATAAACTAATATGGCTGAACAAAGTGTAAAAGTTAAGGGAATGACTTGTGCAAGTTGTGTAACACGAGTTGAAAAAATTGCTTCAAAAATTGAAGGAATTAAAGAAGTTTCGGTAAATCTTGCTACAGAAAAATTAAATTTCCATTTCGATGAAAATTTTCAAGGAGTTGATCTGTTAACTCAAAAATTAGATGAGTACGGATATGAAGTAATTCGAGAAGAAGTTAAGCAAAAAGATGATGAACAAGAAACGAATAGCAATACTACGGAAATTAGTGAAGACCTTAAAGCAGCCATAATCTTTACTCTTCCGATTTTTGTAATCAGTATGTTGTATCACTTTGATTTTTTTCAACAACTTTGGATTTTTGACCAGGATGCAACTAACAAAATTTTACTGATTCTTACAACTCCCGTTATGTTCATTCCGGGCAAACGTTTCTTTTCCGCAGCCTATAAGAACATAAAACATTTTGCTTTTGATATGAACACCTTGGTTGCTGTTGGAAGCGGTGCAGCCTACATCTTTAGCTTGTTAAACACTCTCTTTCCAAAGCTGACAGGCAATTCAGAGGTTTCGCATCAAATTTATTTTGAAACCGCTGCCGTTATTATTACTTTAATTCTTTTCGGTAAATACTTGGAATCGAGAGCAAAGTCCAAAACCTCTTTGGCTTTAAGCAAACTTATTGATCTAACTCCGAATAAATGTACAATAATTGAAAACGGTAAATCTAAAATAATTCCCACAAGTGAACTGAATATTGGAAACATTGTGCTTGTAAAACCGGGTGAAAGTATTCCTGCCGATGGAACTATAATTGAAGGAAAATCTAGTGTAAACGAATCGATGATAACTGGCGAAAGTGTTCCTGTTAATAAAACCAAAAATGAAAATGTAATTGGCGGAACAATAAATCTTACTGGAGCATTTAAATTTAAAGTTACAAAACTTGGAGATGATTCTTTCCTTGGGAAAGTTATTAAGTTAGTTGAAAACACACAAGCATCTAAACCTCCTATACAAAAACTTACAGATAAAATTGCCGGTGTTTTTGTACAGGTTGTTATTACCGTTGCAATTATTACAGCTTTGCTTTGGTTCTTTGTTTTCTCCGAATACAATTTAAGTATTGCACTAATTAATTTTGTTGCAGTGTTAATTGTTGCCTGCCCTTGTGCACTCGGCTTGGCAACACCTACAGCAATTTTAGTTGGAACAGGACTTGGAGCACAAAATGGAATTTTAATTAAAGATGCAGAAGCCCTTGAAACACTTTATAAAACAAGTAATATCGTTTTTGATAAAACCGGTACAATTACAAGCGGAGAACCAATTGTAAAAGAACACAAATCTTTCGGAACAGATGAAAATGAATTTATTAAATATGCAGCTTCGGTAGAACAAAATTCTGAACATCCTTTTGCCAAAGCAATATGTAGATTTGCTGAAGAAAAAAATATTGAATTATTTGAATCTAAAAACTTCGAATATCTTATCGGGAGCGGTATTAAAGCCGAAGTGAATAATAAAATTATAAAAGTCGGCTCAAAAGATTTTTTTGAAAAGAACTCAATAAACCATAAAAAGTTAGATGCTTTCTCTCAAGGTTCGCAAATCTTTGTAGCAATAAATGAAAAAATTGCAGGTTACTTTATTGTTGATGATAATATAAAACCAGATGCAAAAAAAAGCATCGCAAAACTTCATAATTTGGGATTAAGCACTACTTTACTCTCCGGTGATCGAAAACAGAAAGCAAAAACCACAGCGGAAGAAATTGGTTTTAACAGCTATTTCGCAGAAGTAAAACCCGATGAAAAAGTTAATAAAATTAAGGAGTTACAAAAAAATAACAATGTAGTTACAATGATTGGAGACGGAATAAATGATGCTCCGGCTCTTACACAAGCTAATGTTGGAATTGCAATGGGTGCCGGAACAGATATTGCAATTGAATCGGCGAAAGTAATTTTATTAAACAACAAAATCAATGATGTTGTTAAAACATTTAAACTTTCAAAAAGAACAATGCGAGTGCTTAAACAAAATTTATTTTGGGCTTTTATTTACAACATTATTGGTATTCCACTTGCGGCGATGGGAATGCTAAATCCGATGATTGCAGCTCTTGCTATGGCTTTCAGTTCTGTTTCCGTTGTGTCTAACTCCTTGCGATTGAGAAAAGTAAAATTGTAAATAAATTTAATGTTGCCCCTATGTTAATTCTCAGACTGGAAAGCCTGAGCTATGGAAGAGATTGTTTTGTTAGTAAAGACATATTCTTTGTATATTATCAAGTGTAATTGCTGTAAAAGTTAAATGATTCGAGGACAAAATTATATCTTTGTGAAGGAGAAATAATCTAAAAAAACAATTTGCTTTGTAGATTATTTCTCCTTAATTTTTACACAGATATTAAAAATTGTATTATTTTTTATCTATATACCTTTGTTGTTTTGTTTTTTATAAAAGACTTAATTAAACTATGGTATTTCTATCAATTATATATTACCTTTCTCTTTTCTTACCGGAATATTTCTGTAAAATAGACATATACTTAATTGGATATCTAAATAAAAAACCAAACAAACACACTTTTACTTCTGCACACATTTATTTTGTTGGGTTCACATAGTTTAACTTCTTTGCCAATAAACTTATCTTTTTAATTAATGAAGGAAGAATCATGAAAAAAATAATTTTACTTTTTTTGTTGTTCTTT
>PDWI01003476.1_pt1 | contig 22195 bp, 22 predicted proteins | sample 1430891 | NCBI WGS metagenome assembly PDWI01 (sample SAMN01162508, study PRJNA174530) | Oral metagenome, whole genome shotgun sequencing project. | biome: Marine environment; feature: Marine mammal; material: Swab sample of the gingival sulcus; isolation source: swab sample of gingival sulcus... | reverse complement strand
AGAAGGTGAAGTAGTAGAAGGTGAAGTAGTAGAAGGTGAAGTAGTAGAAGGTGAAGTAGTAGAAGGTGAAGTAGTAGAAGGTGAAGTAGTAGAAGGTGACGCTTCTGATGAAAGCCTAATAGATGATAAAGTAATCGCTTTTACGCCGCCTCCGGTTTTTGATAAAGAAAAAGATTTGATAGCAGCAGCAAGACGTAACTCAAAGCAGGAAACAAACACACAACCAAAGCAGTCAATGCCAAATGTACCGGCATTTCGTAAATTGATGGACATTGGCATTGAACACCTCAAACAGGATCGGCTTGAAGATGCTCATCTTAGTTTTACCAAAGCCCAACGCCTCATTCCTCAATCTTCTGCCGTGTATTTTTATCTTGGTCAAGTCGCTTTAAAACAACAGCAACCAAAAACAGCGGAAGCCTTTGCTCGTCGTGGGTTAAATGTTGTTGATAGCGCCAGTCGGAGAAAGGCACTTTGGCAAGTGATTTTAAAGGCAGGCAGAATGCTCGGTAATAAAAAGACTATCGCTGAGGCAATTAAAGCGTTACAATAGTCGTCTTACTACCTACTTATAGTAAAACCAATTTATAGCAACGTGTTGTATTTTAGCAATAAACGACGTATAGGAAAGAAATAATGGCATGGCAACAACTACACTTACAATGTGAACAGTCACAGGTTGACTTGGCAGAAGCGTTACTGATGGAATATGAAGCTTTGTCCATCGTGTTGACTGACGCAGGCGATCAACCGTTATTCGAGCCCATGCCAGGGAGATCTCCCTTGTGGGATGAAGTGGTGATTACGGGTATTTTTGCCGCTGATAGCAATACAGACTTTGAGACCATTGCCAGTGAGATTGCTGCGAGTACCAATGCGAGTCGTTTTTGGTTAAGTACCGTTGAGGATAAAGATTGGGAACGGGAGTGGATGAGCCACTACCAGCCGATTGAATGTGCGAATGATCTATGGATTGTACCAAACTGGCTGACACCGCCCAATCCTGACGCAACTAATATTATTATGGATCCAGGGCTAGCTTTTGGTACCGGTTATCATGCGACTACTCGACTCTGTCTTGATTGGCTCACTGAGCAGGACTTAACTGATAAAGTTATCATTGATTATGGCTGTGGTTCAGGAATTTTAGGCATTGCAGCATTATTATTAGGGGCAAAGCAGGTCTATTCGGTGGATATTGACCCACAGGCAGTGCTTGCAACTAAGCAAAACGCTGAGCGTAATAGTGTGAGTGAGCATTTGCAGGCATTTTTACCCGATGAATTTCAGAGCTTTAGCGAAATAGAGCAAATATTGCCTGTGGATATGATTACTGCCAATATTTTAGCTAAACCGTTGATGAGTCTTTCGCCATATTTTGCGACTTTATTAAAAGATAAAGGAAAAATAGTGCTGTCTGGTTTAATAGAAACACAGATTGAGGAAGTGAAGCGCACCTTTAGTGAGAGTAAATTTAACCTTAGTGACCAGCATTCATTTATCAATGAAGAAGACAAACATTGGATTCGTTTATCCGGAATATTAACATCTGAGTAATATTGGCTTACATTCCTAATAAAAATAAGATAGAATAGAAGTATGTATATTGCCATTTCCACTGAATTTTTCAAAAACCATAATGAATGGCGTTGGTTGATAGATAATTCAATAGATATAATAATAGAGTATGCACATGAGTCAAAATGAAATTGATAGAGAACAACTATCGAACAATGATCCAGTCGATGATATAGCAAATATTCTAGAAAATTCGAATAAAGATCGTTCGAGACTTGCGTCTGACAATGAGGTTGATAATCTGTTAAATAACTATGGCGTTGGGGTAGAAGCTCCAGAACAGCGTTCGTATATGAATGACCGTTTAGAAAAAATGCGTCAACGGGTGACTCATGATACGCCTACGTCACAACAAATCGCCTCAAAGAAGTCGCCAGTTGCTTTTATTTTATGGCTGTTGGGCTGTGTGCTTTTGATTGCATTGATTATCGTTCAATATGTTGTATTTAATGTGAATACCTTAGTGAAAGATGCTGATGCTAATGCAAAACTAATGTCTGCTTGTAAGATATTGTCTTGTAGCCTGCCGAGTGCCGATCTTAACAACTTACAACTGGGTGGCGTGGGACATAGAGCGAGCTTAGTAGGCTCTGCTGATAGAGAAAGTGATGTTATCGCTAGTCTTATTAATCATGGTACCCAGCCACAGCTTTATCCAAACTTAAGGGTAAGTATTCAGGGCGAAAATGGTCTGCTGGGTGAGTTTGTTGCTCAACCTAAGGATTATCTAATTTCAGAAGAGCAGGTCGAAATGGCACCTTCGCATGAGGTTTTCTTTATGTTTACCGTGCCTGTTCATAACGATGAAATTCTTAGTGTGGATATTAAGCCTTTTTATTAATCGAAAGAAGAATAAACCTAAAGAAGAACTGAAGCAAAGCTTTTTGTATGAAATCGACACCGCAACAATCCTCTATCGCCAGTGCTGTTGAATATAGTGTTCGTCATTATTTTAGCCTGTTAGATGGGGAACAATCGACTGATCTATATCAGTTAATTATCAATGAAGTTGAAAGACCCTTACTTTCTGTCGTCTTAGAGCAGACAGGAGGCAATCAGAGTAAGGCCTCTATGATTTTGGGCTTGAATCGTGGTACTTTGCGTAAAAAGCTACTACAACACAATTTACTAGATTAATCAGAATAATCTATCCTTAGACAAGGGTAGATTATTTTTTTGTTAACCGTTAATTTTTATGCTAACCCTTTTATCTTATACCATTGCTACAAATGAACATATCGAGGAAAACGAGTGAAAATGCCCCGCTACTTTGCAAAATAGCGGGGATTCGAGTGAGTTTGACAAAGATAGGTTACTTTGTAGGATTGGTATTATTTCTAACTAACTAGGTGAAGTTATGACCGAACTGAATCATTTAAATCAGCCTCATGCCCTCTTGTCCGTCTCTGATAAAACAGGCATTGTTGAATTTGCTGATAACCTTGTAAAACTAGGCTTTCGCTTACTATCAACAGGTGGCACCTTTAAGCTGTTAACTGATAATAATATTGCTGTTACTGAAGTCGCTGATTATACTCAATTTCCTGAGATGATGGCGGGTAGGGTGAAGACCTTACATCCAAAAATTCATGGTGGTATTTTGGCACGCCGTGGTACTGACGATGCGGTGATGGCTGAACATGGCATTGCAAAAATTGATTTGGTAGTGGTCAATTTATACCCCTTTGCTCAAACCATTGCTAACCCTAATGTGACCATGGCAGATGCGATTGAGAATATCGATATCGGTGGACCGACCATGGTACGTTCGGCTGCCAAAAATCATAAAGATGTCGCTATTGTCACCAGTCCTGATGATTATTCAGATATTGTGGCTGAACTTAATGACAGCAAACAAATCAGCTATGACACCCGCTATAAATTAGCAGTAAAAGCCTTTGAGCATACTGCTCAATATGATGGTATGATTGCTAACTTTTTAGGTTGTCGCAATGCTGATGGTGAGCAGACCTCAGACTTTGCCAATACCTTTAATGTACAAATGGTAAAAAGCCAAGACTTGCGTTACGGTGAAAATCCCCATCAAAAAGCCAGCTTTTATGTAGAACATTCACAGCTAAAAGAAACACCACAAGCCAGTATCTCTACTGCTAAACAATTACAGGGTAAGGCGCTATCTTATAATAATATCGCTGACACTGACTCAGCATTAGAGTGCGTTAAGACTTTTGATCAACCTGCTTGTGTTATTGTTAAGCACGCTAATCCGTGTGGCGTGGCAGTCAATGAAGATCAAGTTGCTGCGTATCAGACAGCCTTTAGCACTGATCCAGAGTCGTCTTTTGGTGGTATTATTGCCTTTAACCGTCCGCTAGAAAAGGCAACCGCCGAGGCGATTATCAAAAATCAGTTTGTTGAAGTTATCATTGCTCCTAGCATTGCCGATGAAGTGTTAGAAGTTACCGCCAGTAAAAAGAACGTACGTTTGCTTGCCTGTGGTGAGTTAACTGCCCCTAGTGAACGAAGCAAACAGCTCGATTACAAACGAGTAACTGGTGGTATGTTGGTACAAGAGCAAGACCTTGATGATATTAGTATTGAAGACTTAACGGTAGTTAGCAAGGTTCAGCCAACCCCTGAGCAACTCGAAGATCTATTGTTTACATGGAAAGTTTGTCAATATGTTAAGTCTAATGCCATCATCTATGGTAAAGATAAACGTACCATTGGTATCGGCGCAGGGCAAATGAGCCGAGTCAATTCTGCTCGTATCGCTAGTATCAAAGCGGAACATGCAGGGCTAGAGACCAAGGGTGCTGTCATGGCATCAGATGCTTTTTTCCCATTTAGAGATGGTATTGATAACGCTTCTGAGGCAGGAATTTCTGCCATTATTCAACCAGGTGGTTCAATTCGAGATCAAGAAGTCATTGATGCGGTGGACGAACATGGTATGGTGATGGTGTTTACTGGTGTCAGACATTTTAGACACTAATTAGGCGTTAAAATCCATTAAAACCTAGGGGCTAAAACTTCTTAGTGAAACAGAGGCAGGGTGAGTTCTATACTTTATTCCTGCCTCTGTTAATTGTGTGTGGTTAAGAATTTCCTTTCTCTTCGATTGAGGGTGATAACGATTAATCAATCCTTACCTGAGCAACAGCTTTTAGCAGTACTGCTTTATTATTGCTTTTATCTTCTGCGAGTGTAGCGCGAGACTCCGTGACATAGGTAGAAGGCTGTCCATCTTTGGTAACTGTCTCTTGAATGGTGATATTTGCTTTTATATGATCGCCACTGGCAATGGCATCGGTTATTTCAATAGCATAATGATAGGTATCTGTTGATTGCCAATTTTTTTGTAGGCGTTTGAGATAGCCTTCTTTGTTTAATGTTGCAGACTTGCCATTACGGGTAATTTTAATAATCACATCCTCAGCAATCAGTTCTGCTACTTTTTCTAAATCTTTTGTGTTCGCTGCTTGCTTCATGGCGACAGCATATTCTTGTACATCCGCTGGTTTGACTTCTGCCTTTGCACCTACAGTGATGCATAACAAGCCCAGACTAAGCATTGCTCCTCCCAACGCATAATTAAACTTTGAACGCTTTATTGGCGACAACAAATTCTGAGCCAGATTTTCACTGGGCTTAGTTATTCTATTGAATAGGGTTGTTTTTGTTTTAGTATTTGTTTTCATAATTAATCTCATATTTGCTGTTATGTTTTATTAAGTGGAGGGGGAGAATCAATAGAGAACTGCGCAATCCCTTAACCTGATAAAAAAGGATAGAAGAAATCTTATGATCAACTCTACCATAATGATATTAAAAATAATAAGACTTTTGGTAGTTGCTTTGTAACCTTCTCTGATTTAACTAAAGAGACAAATCAAAGTTAAATGAACTTTCCATCAAAAATCCATAGTCTTTGCACAATAAATCCTTGTTAATTATTTATAGTGTACCTTGAATATGCTTCCTAAGCAAATTTCACTTGTGCTACTTTTTTGTTTCGGTTATTTATTCCGAACATTATATAAGATTATTAAGGATATGTTATGCAAAAAAATTTACTGATTAAGCTTTCTGTTATCGGTGTTTTGTGCCTGATTTTTGCCGTTGTTTTGTCTATGATACAGTCATTGGTATATGAACGCCAACGCAATGCTGATGCTGTTATTGAAGAGATAAAGGAGCAACACGTCAATGCGCAACACGTTATTACGCCGTTTTTAGTACAATCAACGGCAACGACACATTGTAACAAGTCAATTAAAAATAAAAATAGTACAAATCCGGCGAATGCAACAGATCAGTTATGTTCAACAGATATAAGGCTTGCAAGTCTAGTATCAACACAAACGCAAGCCACACAAAATCTTGACGTGTCTGATGATAATTATAAGCGAGGTATTTACGGTGCTATTAGTTATACGGGTAATCTTAACTTTAAACAGCAATATGACCTTAATAAATTATCTCAAGACGGTTTGATAACCGTAAATGAGGATGTAAACAGTACAGCGAAAGCAGCGGTTACTAATGTGGCAAAAACATCCAATACACAAATAGATAAGACCTTGTTTTTGTTAATTCCTGTTTCGGACTTGCGGGGGGTGATGCAGATGCCAACCGTTACCATCAATGGTGAAAGCCATCAGGCAAAATACCCAAACATACCTTTGCTGGCTCAGTTAAACTATCTAGAAGTGCAATTGCCGGACTCTGTTTTTGATAGCTCGTCTGTGCAGATTGATATTAACGTACCGATCGCCGGTATGAGTGAAATACAGACAATTCCATTAGCTGAGCAATTTATGCTTAATAGTCAGAGTAATTGGCATGCACCTAACTTTGTCGGACAGGCACTACCGACACAAAAGACCATCAATAAACAAGGCTTTAATGCTTCATGGCAAAATCAGCACTTAACGGTTGAGAATAATAAACTGGTTAATACTTGTATTGAGCTTAGTCAAGGTTATTGTGATATTAATTTTTCAGATAATCGTTCTAAGTCTAGTGCTGAGGTGAAGACTTATACTGGCGTTAACGAAAAAGGCAAGGAGATTACTTATCATGAGGTGACTCTCAATAGTTTTGATGTGCAATTCGCTAAACCAAACGATGTTTACCATCAAACAGAACGCTCAATGAAATATGCATTGCTGATTATTGTGGTATCCTTTGGTAGTTTCTTTTTGTTTGAAGTGATTAAGTCATTGCGTATTCATCCGATTCAGTATTTGCTCGTGAGTATGGCGTTATTGGTATTTTATGTATTGTTATTATCATTGGCAGAACAAATTGCATTTTGGCAAGCTTATAGCATTGCTTCTGTTGCTTGTACGGGGTTAATCGGTTGGTATGCCTATTATGTACTGCATAGTGTAAGTCGCGCTGGATTGTTTACCTTGATTTTGGCAGGGCAGTATGCAGGTTTTTATACCATCTTAACCATGGAAGATCTTAATCTATTGATAGGTGCAATTTTATGTTTTGTGATGATTGCCAGTGTCATGTTCTTAACTCGAAATATTAATTGGTACGAGATTAATCAATAGGAGTGATAGTCAAACAACTAAATTTATGGTATCGTGTCAAGCTTGCTTTAAATAGCCCAAAGTCAACTTAAATACAACCCAAAGAATAAGGAACTTAGTTTCAGTGAATGCTCAGATCAATCGCGAAAATACAATATCAACCACCACAGTTAGCACAAAACCACCTCATATTCTAATGATGGCAGCAGGTACAGGCGGACACGTTTTTCCTGCTTTGGCAGTGGCGAAAGAATTGTCAAATCGGGGAGCAGTCATTCACTGGTTAGGAACACCTGCAGGCATGGAAAATGACTTGGTTAAGACAACGGGTTATGCCTTTCATGCCATTGATATGATGGGATTGCGAGGGAAAGGGATTGGGCGTTTGTTAAAATTGCCTTTTACGCTGACCCATGCGATTTTACAGGCTCGAACCATTATTAAGCACAATGACATCGATATCGTGGTTGGTTTTGGTGGTTATGTTACTGCACCTGGCGGACTGGCAAGTAAATTGCTCGGCAAGCCTTTACTTATCCATGAGCAAAATGCCATTGCAGGCATGAGTAATCGCTATCTGGCGAAAATTGCTGATAAAGTTATGCAAGCCTTTGCTAATACCTTTGAAGCAGATAATGGCAAATTTATCACGGTTGGCAATCCTGTACGTAAAGAAATCACCCAAATTATCGAACCCAATAAACGCTTTAATCCTGATGAACGGATTAGTAAAGACAGTCCGTTACGATTATTGGTCGTAGGTGGTTCATTGGGTGCTAAAGTGCTTAATGATACTGTGCCATCAGCCCTTGTGTTGATGGATATGCCTGTTGAAGTGCACCATCAATGCGGTAAAAATAACTTTGACAGTACCAAGCAGAATTACACACAAGTTAATACAGAGATTCACACTGTGACGGTCATGCCTTTTATTGATGACATGGCAAAGGAGTTTGCATGGGCTGATGTTATTGTTTGTCGTGCTGGGGCGTTAACAGTAACAGAAGTGCAAAATGTTGGCTTACCTGCGATATTTGTGCCTTTGCCTCATGCCGTTGATGATCACCAGACTGCGAATGCTCGCTACTTATCGGATGTGGAAGCGGGGATTTTATTACCGCAGTCGCAATTAACTGCTGAAAGCTTAAAGCAGACATTGCAAAGTTTGGACAGAGCAAGTTGTTTACAAATGGCAACAAAAGCTAGAGCTCAGGCGAACCCACAATCGACTACCATGGTCGCTGATGTGGTGTTTGAATTTATAAAAAGTTAAATTTGCAATTGTGCTATTATTAAAAATGGGGATTATTAAACTATGAAACTTCGTCTTCTCACCATCGGAACCAAAATGCCCAACTGGGTACAGACTGGTTTTGATGATTATTACAAACGCATTCAGCCTATGCTGGCGACAGAACTGGTTGAAATACCAGCCTGCAAACGAGCAAAAAATCCGTCAGCAAGTAATCTTGCCCAGTATCGTGAGCAAGAGGGGCAGGCTATTCTAGCCCAACATCAGCCACGAGAGCAGTTGTGGGTGCTTGATGTCAAAGGTAAAATGCTATCAACCGAAAAACTGGCAGACAAACTGAGCAATGCCATGCAAGAGGGTGAGAATATTGCCTTTGTCATTGGTGGGGCTGATGGTGTGTCGAAAGAAGTGCTGGCAAAGGCGGACTTTAAATGGTCGTTGTCAGATTTAACTCTACCGCATCCACTGGTGCGAGTGGTATTGATGGAACAATTATACCGAGCGATGAGTATTAATAATAACCACCCTTATCACCGAGGTTAACAGGATTTGAATAGAATTCTAGTAGAAATTTAATAGGAGCTGAATAGCAATATGCTACAACTCACCTTTTTAGGTACGTCATCTGGTGTGCCGACTAAGTCTCGCAATGTCAGTGGATTGGCAGTAGAATGTTTGAATCCCTATCTTGCCAGTCATAGCCAATCGAGTAAAAAAAATCGTCCGTGGGTGCTAATTGACTGCGGTGAGGGCACACAACATCAGATACTGAATACCAAACTTTCCACTCATCAACTACAAGCCATTTGTATCACCCATGTACATGGTGACCATTGCTATGGTTTGGCAGGACTGCTTGCCAGCATGGCAATGTCAGGTAGAAAAACGCCATTGACATTAATCGCCCCCAAAGCCATTAGCAAACTGTTGGATACTTTAACCGTTACCACCGAGTTGTATTTTCCATTTGAGGTAAAGTTTATCGCCATTGAAGATAGTCTTGCCAGTACGACAACAGATAATAGTAGCCGTGAGAATAATAACAAGAAGAATACTGGCAGTATTGAGTTGCGTTTTGCCCCTTCGCATACCCTTACCATTGATATCACTCCCTTATCACATCGGGTAGCTTCTTATGCGTTTAGTTTGACTCAGTCCATGGCACGTTTATCATTAAACACCGATAAACTTACAGCCGAAAACGTGCCTGCAAGTAGCTTATGGGGTAAGCTACAGCAAGGTGAGGATGTCACCACAGAGGACGGTCGCTTATTGCATTATCGAGACTATGTTGATATGGAAGAGCAACAACTAAAAATTGTGGTAGGAGGTGATAATGATAAACCAGAGCTGTTGGCACAGGCAATAGAGGGAGCCAGCCTATTGGTGCATGAGGCCACCTATACACAAGCCATCGCCGATAAAATCATGAGCCGAGAACATAATAGCTTTAATCCGCAACACTCCACAGCGAAACAAGTCGCCCAGTTTGCTAGCAATCATCAGCTTGATAACCTAATCTTAACTCATATCAGTGCCAGATATCAGATGTTTGATGATGTAACGGCAAAGGTGATGAACATGGGACACATGCGAGTAGAAGTTGAAGAGCATTTCAATGGTAACTTTTGGTTTGCTAAGGACTTTGATAGTTTTGTGGTTGATGGAGCGGGGGTGAGATTTGAGGTGGCTGGAGTAAAGTAATTGAGGTAATTGAAAGGGTAGCCTAAGTTTGTGCAATGATTTTTCCTTAATCGACTTTATTGCTTTAATAGGCTTCCCAAAATCTTGCCATCATGCAATTCAATTTGAATGTTTTGTTTGCCATCGGCTTTGGCCGATAACTGTTGACAATTGCTGATAATCTTATTTTGCTCATCTCGTACAATAGCATAACCCTGTTTTAATACATTCTTTGGATGTTGCAATAAAATTATATGACGGAAATGTTCTGTCTCTCCTTTTACTTGGGTTAGCTGTTGATATGCCAATTGTTTATGCTGTTGGTAGCAAAAGTGCGTTTGTTGTTTCGCACTGGCTAGTTGATTTTGTGCGATTCGTTGTAAGTTGTTAGCGTGGATTTCTACCTTGTTTTGCATGATTTTGAGCAAAGATTGGCTATAGTGTTGGGTATCTTGTAGATAACGCTGACTGTTATGTTTGGCGTGGGTCAGTTGTCGTCTCGAGTTTTGTTGAATGTCATTCATTAATTGCTCAGTATTTTGTTGCCACTCATTCATGCAATTGATACTAGCAAGTTGAAGCTGTCTGAGATATTGTTCACTATCAGCTTGTGCTAGGCGTAACTGTTGATAACTTAATTTCTCAATCTGACTGCTATAGTAATGCACATCATCAACTAGCTCTCTTAAATGATGGATAATCGCATTAATAACTTTAGACGGTGTATCAAAACTGCGGTGGGCGACTTCATCAAGTATCACTCTATCACGCTCATGGCCTATGCCTACCCATACGGGAATGGGCTGCTCTGCGACTAAGGCTCCGAGTTCGTAATCATTAAGATAGGCAAGATCACCCACAGCACCACCCCCACGGATAATCACCATAAGATCGGGTAGTTGCTGATGAGTGCTATTAAATTGATTCATACCAGTGGTGATAGCTTGACGAATCTCTTGTGGGGCATGATTGCCCTGAAAGGTGGCATGATGATAATGGAATTGACAAGCTCTATGAGTTTGTAAATGATCGGCTTCTGCTCGGAAGTCTCCCAGACCTGCTGCCTTCTCAGGCGCGATGACGATAACATGTCGCAAATCTAGTGGCATTGCTATGCTTTTGTTAAGCTGTGTTAGCCCTTCTCCAGATAATCTGTCAAGCATCGCTGTATATTGACGGGCAAGATCCCCCATGGTATAAGTCGGGTCAATGTCACTAATCGTCAGTGAAAAACCGTATTGTGGGTGCATGTTCGCACTTACTTTTAGCATGACTGTTAAATCACGACTTAGTTGCATGCCTGTGGTTTGAGCGAACTTTTTTAGCAGACGACTGGCTTGATACTTCCATAGGTTGGCTCGACAACTGGCAATGATTTTACCTTTATCATCTTTTTCTGCCAATTCAAAATAATAATGCCCGCTTTTAGTAGATAAATTGCGAATCTCGGCCTTTACCCATACCTGATGGGCAAAGGTTTGCTTTATCACTATTTCCACAGTTTTTAGATAATCGCTAAGTTGGAGAACAGTATCTTCTAATTCGTTATGTAAGTCGTTATCTAGGTTGTTTAGCATTGTTGGTTTTCCGTCTGAGATATCAACATGGACTAAAGTAAAGTTAGCCCTAAAGCAAAGTTAATTGATAGCACAAGGGTTTTGCTGACGATTATTTTCCTGATCTATTTTATTTTTCATTGAGTTAGCTACTTCTGGGGGCATATAGTTCTCATCATGTTTTGCCAACACTTCGCTGGCAATGAAGTTGTTACCTTGTAGTTTGCCAGTTGCTACGACTCCTGAATTTTCTTTAAATAAATCTGGCAATATGCCTCGATAGGAAACATTTACCGTTGCTTGACAATCGGTAATGGCAAATTGTACCGATAATGGATCATTTAATTGTTTGGGGTCACGTTTAACGCTATTTGCAACTACCAAACCACCAACCCGAATGCGTTTATTCTCAGGTGCTTGCCCTGCTACAATTGCTGTCGGATCGAAGTAAAAATCTGTCTGTTCTCGAATGGCATATAAAATTAGAGAGACGGCAATGATACTTCCTAGCAGTGTGATCATCACCCATATTAGCTTCTGCTTTCTTATAGAGCTCATAAGATTCCTGTTTTAATATTAGGGCGTGTTGAATTCTCAACACGCCCTAAGAGGCAGAATAAAATCAATTTGCATTTTGGCGAGCTTGTCGTAATAACAATTCATTTAATAGTAGTTTTCTTTGTCGGCGTGAATATAAAATAAAGCTTAGCATGACCACCAACACAATGCCCCAACACGACCAAACGTACACGCCATGTTTGCCCATCATGATAAAGTCAGTTAGATTGGTAAAATAGGGTTGCATAGAATTATCTCATTTATGTTTATGGTGTAATTTATGGTAAGTCATTTACTGGTTTTGCTTATTTGCGAAATGTAGTGAGTTACCCATCGCTTTTTTTGATCATGCTTAAGGATTAGCGTGTTTGTTCGATAAATGGACAACGCAGCAACCAACAGATAACTTCCGATCATCATCATTAACAAAGGCATCCACATATCAACAGGCATTTTGGGTGCTTGTTGTACGCTAAAGGTTGCTCCTTGATGTAGGGTATTCCACCACTCAACAGAATACTTGATAATGGGTAAATTTACCACGCCAATAATAGATAAAATCGCGCCTGCTTTACCACGATTAGCTGTATGTTCAAAGGCAGAAAACAAAGCAATCACGCCGGCATATAAAAATGCTAAAATCAACATCGATGTTAGGCGAGCATCCCATACCCAGTAGGTTCCCCATGTTGGTTTTGCCCAAATTGAACCAGTGATTAAACTTAACACACACGCCCAAAAACCAATAGGTGCAATGGCTTGAGCTAGCAGGTTTGCTGTTTTAATTTTCCAGACTAAAAAACTAATGCTTAGTAGAGCCATGAGTGTATAAATGGATAACGCCAAACTCGCTAATGGCACATGAACAAAAATGATGCGATAGCTATTAGCTTGCAAATAGTCTGGTGGAGAGAATAATAACCCCCAGATACTACCTATCGTTAAAAATAATACTGACAGCCATGCCAGCCACTTTATCCAAGGGGTAAAGGTGTAAAAAAACTGTTTGGTACCTGCGGTGGCTAAAAATCCCCGCCATAAACTAGAACAAAAACTACTCACTAATTTTTACCGCTGGCAATGTATTCCGAGAAACCTTTAATGACATCATAATAAATGACTTGTTGTACGCTGTTAATCTTAAAATGACTTCTGTCTTCAGGCAGTCTCAATAGTTTTGGTAAACGATTGATCCCCATTATTCCATTAGCAAAGGCATAATGGCGGAAATTATCGTTAAAGTTTTTATAAATTTCAAATTCAGGATAAACCATCAATCGACGCTTATGTTTTTCCAAACGTACGATAAACATAAATAAACTCTCCGATAGACCTGATGCTTCTTGTTGAATATCAGCCAATGTATAATCAGGTTCACGTTTAAATAAGCGACTAAAAAAGCTTCGCTTACCTTCTGATTGTTGATAATCTAAGAGTTCTTGATATAGCTCGCCTAAATAAGCATATTCATCACTCACTTCTTCCATCTTATCTGTTAAGACTTTTAATGGTTCAGTCGTTTGTTGCGTTTTTTGTTCTTCAGATAATCCTTTGTCACATAATATCTCTTGAAGCTTTGTCAACAGTAGCTGATAGGTAGCGAGTTTTAAAACCATCATCTCTGCGGCAACAGAGAAGCGGGTCGCAGGTTGCAGGCGAAAATCTTCCACAGCATTAATCATGGATTTTATCACCGATCCAAGATGATAAAATAGATAATTTCTATCATCTTGAGTTTGCATAAAGTCACTAATGATTTTGGGTAGTTTAACCAATATGCTACTGGTCAACTGCTTTTCGTAAGCAATCATGCGCTTATAGATGGCAGATTCAATATCACTACCATCATGCGATAAGCGTGCTCTCAATAGAGGGCGTAGAGTTTTAAGTTCAGCTTCCTTGATTTCACGTACAAATTTACTGACTGCACCACTAATTGTTCTGTCAAGGGTGTAAATTCGATCAATCGATTTTTGTAGCAGTTTAATAACTTCTGGTTTATCGACTAATGCTCTAGGAATTGCGACGCCGTTGACAAAGGCACGGTACAAGCCACCGCCATCATCTTCGTGTAAAAAGCGCCTAAAAGAAAACGGGTTTTGTTCTGCTGTTTCTGCCTGACCGATTAAAAACCAACAGCTATCGGTTTCAATCATATAGCATTTGCGTTGTTCAACAGCGTCTTTTACCCAATCTGGGATACCCTCTAAGTGCAGAATATCCATCGCATCCCAACTGCGAAAGTCCCAACCCTGAATCTGCTGTTTGATAAACACCTCTTTTAAATAGATTTTCGCAATATCTGCATTAATTTTACGCATGCCAGGACGTACAACTAATTCAACCGTGTCTATCCACTTTGCTAGGTCATACAAAAATGCCTTTAATACTTCATATTTAATCTTGGGTTTATCTGTATCATCCAATATGACACTTTTTAGCTGTGATAAAACACTTTCAACACTGTCTGCAAGATCATCCGCAGAGACGGGATCACTAGTTGGAATAATAATCTCTAACATATATTCAGCAACTTGCAACAACTCTCGGTTACAAATACTCCCCGTCTCTAATACTTCTCTGAGAGTTTTGGCTTTTTCTGCATAGAACTTTTGACTTTTATGATCGTAATGAATCCCTCTTGGTGCCAAAATATCTTCTTTGATGATTAACTGGTTATCCTTATCAAGTTTTGGTAAAACTTGAAATAATAATTCCTCCCAACCGCCACTTAAATGTGGATCTACTGCTTTAAGTTGAAATAACTCACGGTCCGATAAATCATAAATACTAGACATCTTTTTTTAATCCTTTATATTACCATTCTACACCAATCTCAAATTTACAAAATTTATTTTATATAGATAAATCAATTAGTTAAGTCTATATATTTCTGAAACTGAACCAATCCTCCCCCTGATAAGGGGGAGTTAGAGGGGGTTTCGTAAAAGTTGAGATTGGCACATTCCAGTTTATCTAGGGCTTAGACAAATATTACAAGCCCTATTAATTATAGTTACAAATAGGGGTATCACAATCAAAAAATCATAAAAAGTGCTGCACCTAATTTTATCTGTTGCTAATAATAGCATTTTTTTCTGTTATATTTAAGTCATATTTCATCCCTCATCAGGCAACAGTACCTGATACATAGTGCATTAGCCCTAATGCAGGAGAAGTGGCAATTAGTGAGAATTGATCGGTAATCCTGCAATCAAGGGTAATTTATTAACTATCTTACGCTTATGGGTAGTAAGGCTTACAGGAACGAAGCGGGCAAACTCATATAGGTGCAGATATGACTCTTCTCCACCTTCAAATTCATCTTCTGGGTTAATACGAATGGCTCCAATTTTTGCTAAATCACTTAGCGTTTCACTTTCTGAATCAGTCAGCGAACAATCAGCCAATCCAATGCCAGTCAGATAGCCACTTGCCCAATGTTTTAGGGCAATTACTCGTTCGTAAAGCTCATGTTCATCATCTGGTACCAGTGGTACATAGGCATAAGCATCATCTTTATCCTTTAACTGAAAGCAAATATCTTCAGCCTCTTCAGTCAGTAGTTGTAATGCTTCTGGCTCTGGATGGCTTAAGCTAATTTCGTCAAATACTTGTGCCCAAACTTGTGCATTGGGTGCATCACAAGCAGTCATCAAGCCAGTTACAATGCCATGTAATTCACTAATAGTGATATCAGACCAATTTGCAAAGCTCTCAGACCAACTATTCCAACCAGATATATCATCATTCATAAAAAAATTCCTAGAATTTATCAAAAAAAAGCATAAAGTTATGGATATTATGGGGTAAGTTGTGGCATTATTAAAGCAAATTATTTTATCATTGTTAATTTTAGTCGATTTTCAACCAACTTTAATCAATGCAACATGGAAAAACACTATGATAGATCAGTTACTAAACCTAGAAAAAGTAGTCCTTGATATGCGTAAACAATATCATATCACTGCGACAGAATTGGTAAACTTAAAAGCCAAATATGAAACGCTAAAACAACAACAAAAAAGTAGCGAACATTTAAATCAGCAATTAGCAAGTGTGCAGTCACAGCTGAACAGTGTTCAAGCTCAACGTGATGAATTAGAAAATCAGTTACAGACCATTAATGAACGTAACCAAAATATGCGTCATGAGCATCAGCAGATGAGCGAACAATTTAACGGTTTGCAGGATAGAATCAAAGAGCTTACTTTGGCAAATGAACGTGTACAACAACAGCAAGCTCAGGTCGTCGATGAAAATAGTAAACTCAAGCAGGACAATCGTACTTTATTAGAAAAAAATCGTATCGCCGCTGAACATACAAAAATAGCCTTAGAAAAATTAACCTTTATTGATAAGGTACATAGATAGATAATTATCTAAAAGTACATACGATTAAAAGTAAATCTGATTAAAAATAAATACGATATTAGTAGGTAGATCTTGACTAAATGTTTTTACTAAGTCGTATAATCAACTAAGAATGGACTAAACATGGATGCTGTATTAATGTAATGAGTTTTGTTTTTAGAAGTCATTTATAGACTTAACCCCAAATTCAATACTAATTTAATACTAACGCAAATTTTAACACACAGATCTTAATAATAGGTATCACCGCTATGACCACTGACAAAACATCAAATAACATCTTTTCTAACTTGTTTCATGACAACGCAAAAGGTACGTCAACGGATAACGCCACAAGTTCGTTAACTGCTACAAGTACAACAACTAAAGTGAGTACTCAAACAAACAAAACGGAGATAGAAAGCGACAAAAGTGCAGGCAAGAAAACCGAAATGAAAACTGTTGATGTAACCATCAGTGGGGCGACTTACCCAATTAACTGTCCTGTTGATGAAATAGAAGAGTTAGAAAAGGCAGTACTGTATATTAACCATTTTATTCGCGAAATTCGCAAAGATGCTCCAACTTTAAGTCATGAAAACTTACTTGTGCTTTGTTGTCTGAATATTTACGAAGAAATGAAACAACAAAAAAATACTCAAGCGAGCATTCGCCAAAATGATAAGCAAATGCGTTCATTGATTGATAAAATCACTCAAGATGCTAAGTCAATATTAAGCTAATCTTTAAATTTAGACTAGTTAGTCTTAAATATGCTGGCTAGTTTTATAGATAAAGGATAACCAGCTATTTATCTACCATAACGCACTTACAACAAAGACAATATAGGAAGAATAACAATGTCAAACAATCAACAAAATTACGATTTACAAGTAAATAATAAACAAGAGACCAGCCCTATGAATAATACAGATAGCGTTAAGCATGAATCTAACTCCAATATTGAGCCTGATAGGCTAAGCATTGCATTGGTACAATCTCAATTTTTGGTTGGTGATTTAAAATCTAATGTGCATAAAATCAAGACCATGGCAACTCAAGCACAGGAACAGGGAGCAGATATTGTTGTTTTTCCTGAAATGGCACTATTGGGCTCTTGGGCAGAAGATCTATTGTTAAAGCCAGATCTTGCTTCTCGTGTTAAGGCGGCGCTGGATGAGATTAGTAGTCAGGTACAAGATATTGTTATCCTTGTCGGTTATCCGCACATTAACCATAAGGGTACTTTTAATTCAATCGCTATTTTGCATGAAGGACAACAAAAGGGATTTTATCATAAACAGCATTTATCTAATTATGGTGTGTTTGATGAGAGCCGTTATTTTAATGAAGGCCATAATCAGGTCTTATTTAGCTATAAAGGGGTAAATATTGGCTTATTGATTAATGAAGATCTTTGGCAAGAATCGCCTATCAAACAGTTAAAAGATCAAGGAGCGGATGTTGTTATTAGCCTTAATTCGTCTCCTTTTGAAATTGATAAACAAATTACTCGCAAAGAACTGCTAACGGAGCGTACCAGTGATAACCAACTGCCCATTGTGTATGTTAACAGTGTTGGCGGGCAAGATGATTTAGTTTTTGACGGTGGTTCTATGGTGGTCGATAAGCAGGGTAGTATTACCCACGAGGCTCCCAGATTTTTGCAACAGTTATTAATTGCTAACTATAGCTTAGCTAACGGCTGTTTTGATACACAACAAAAACCACCATTAACACTCAGTCAAGAATCAGAGATTTATCAGGCACTGGTTGTTGGTTTGCGTGATTATGTCAATCACTCAGGCTTTAACGGTGTGATTGTTGGTTTGTCGGGTGGTATTGATTCGGCTCTGAGTTTATGTATTGCTGTTGATGCTTTGGGAGCAGAACGGGTTTATGCCGTCATGCTACCTTATAAATACACGTCACAAATTAGCTTAGAAGATGCACAAGCACAGGCTAGCCGACTGAATGTGTTTTATACGGTATGTCCTATTTTTGATGCAGTGGAAGGCATTCGTCATACACTTGCTCCGGTATTTAAAGGAGCTGCTACGGATAAGTCTCCGAACTGTACAACAGATGAAAATATTCAGGCTAGAGCCCGAGGTATGGTGCTGATGGCATTGTCTAATAAATTTGGTCACTTAGTTATTACAACTGGTAATAAATCTGAGCTTGCTATCGGGCACTCGACGTTGTATGGCGATATGGTTGGTGGCTTTGATGTATTAAAAGATATCTATAAGTCAAAAATTTACGAGCTTGCTAGCTATCGTAATCGTCTTGAAGAAGTGCCGGTTATTCCGGAGCGTGTTCTTACTCGTCCGCCATCTGCTGAGTTAAGACCTGAACAAAGTGATAGTGATAATTTACCTGATTATCAAACATTAGATGCGATTTTGACTTTGTATATTGATAAAAATATGAGTTACAAAGAGATTGTTGATGAAGGCTTTGATGCGTCATTAACTGCTCAAATTTTGCGTAAGGTCGATGATAGCGAATACAAACGTCGTCAGTCCGCCATTGGTACTAGAGTTAGCCACAGGGCGTTAGGGCGAGAGCGTCGCTATCCCTTGATGAATGGTTGGTCTATTGTTGGGGAGTAATTAAACTTCCCAACCAGATAAGAATCCTTGATGGCGAACAGAACCATCAGCATTGTTTAGGCTGTTTACATACTGTCGAGTGGCGCTTTCTATTGCTTCTGCAGTCTCATGGTCAATATTTCCTGACAATAACTGCCAGCGCAAATAAATCAACCAAGTATTTAACACATCGCTTTCGCAATAAGTGGTCAATGTTTGCCAGTCTTCTTGTTCAACGAGATCAACCACCATAGAGCCATCAATATCCTGCTTTCCTGCAAAGCCACACAGACCTGCAACCATATCTAAGGATTGACGATTATAACCTGCGTACAGAGTTAGCTTATCCATAAGGTCTAAATGTCGGGCATGATAACGACTTAGATAGTTATCATATTTCATGCTACCATCTTCTTTTAAGAAGGTAGGAGCAGATAGCCTGTGATGCATGCCTCGATAGAGCATCACAGGGATATCAAACCCTGAGCCATTCCAGCTCACCAAGTTTGGTAATTTATTAGGTTGAAAAATACCAAAAAAGGTTTGTAAAATGCCTTTTTCATCCATGTCTTCTAGACTAAAGGATTTTAGCTTTATATGTATATCATCGACCCATAGCATAGATAAACAAGCAACTTTATGCAATGGTAATCGCATAAAGTCGGTGTTTGCTTCTTCTTGGCGCATAGCAACGAGTGCCTGATGAGCCTCGCCATCTGTTAATTTAGCTAAATGGGGATAGATTCGTTTGGCGCTTTTGATATCAACAATGGTCTCAATATCAAAAACAACAGTAGGTGTCATTGCTTCATCCTTCGTTAGTTATTAACTTATCAACGCACTCTAGTTTTCAATACCATATAAGCCAGTGGATAAATATCTGTCACCACGGTCGCAAACAATGAATACGATTACTGCATTTGGGTTACTATCCTTAACTTGCTGAGCGACTTGTTGGCATGCCCATCCAGCTCCGCCTGAAGAAATGCCACAAAATATGCCTTCTTCTCGTGCCAGTTTGCGCATATAGCTTTCGGCATCTTTTTGGGCAACATCAACGACTCTGTCAACATATTCAGCATCATAGATACTCGGCATATAGTTTGATCCCCAACGGCGAGTTCCTGCAATTTTAGAGCCTTCTGCTGGTTGCAGACCAATCACCTCAATATTAGGATTTTGCTCTTTTAAATATTTACCCGTACCAGAGACAGTGCCTGTCGTTCCCATGGAGCTAATGAAGTGAGTAATCTCTCCATTGGTTTGTTGCCAAATTTCAGGACCAGTTGTTAGGTAATGAGCTTGCCTATTATCTTCATTATTAAACTGATCAAGTAAAAATCCTTTACCTTCTGCTTGCATTTGTATGGCAAAATCACGAGCCTGCTCTATATCACCATCAAATTCTATCAAGGTTGCGCCATATGCTCGCATAGCCTCTTTTCGTTCTTGCGTAGAAGCCGCTGGCATCACAAGCGTCATCTTATAACCACGCATGGCTGCTACCATTGCCAAAGCAATACCAGTATTGCCACTAGTGGTCTCAATAAGAGTATCGCCGGCTTTAATATCCCCTCGCTGTTCTGCTTGCGTGATCATATGAAATACGGGTCTATCTTTTACTGAACCAGCGGGATTATTACCCTCTAGTTTTGCAAAAGCTTTAATATTAGAGCCATCCGTACTTTGTTGAAAGATACGTTGAAGTCTAACCAAAGGGGTATTACCAACACAATCAGCTAACGTATTTGCTGTTTGAATTTTAGTTGTCATAACTATTTTCCATTTCAATAAACTATATTTCATAATAGTTTGTAATAAACTATTTCCGTGAGATTACTTACGTTTGTGATGGTATCATAGATAAATATAGAATGCTATTTTTTCTGGTTCCAGTTCTGCTAAGTCTGGTAAGGTATTCACGTAAATAAACTAAATCAACTTTTCGCCAACCATACCTACTAAAAAACCAACACTGGCCCCTAGTGATACTGTGTAAGAGTTTTCTAGCTTGCTTTCTGGAATAATATCTTGTACTAGTAGATATAAGATACCACCACTGGCAAATATCATTAGATGGGCGGTGAGTACAGGAAAGTCACTTAATACAAAACTACCAAGCAACGCTCCAATAATGCCCAAAAAACTTAATAAGAAAAAAATCATCAAAGTTTTATAAGGTAAAAAACCACTATGTACGAGGTCTCGATAGGCATTAAAAGATTCAGGTAAGTTTTGTAAGCCAATAAAAACCGCTAGTAAAATCGCCACCTCTGGTTCAATAGCAAACACGGCTCCCAATGCAATCGATTCAGGGACAAAATCCATTAACATCGCTAATAAGGTTGCCATCTGACCTCCTTTATTGGCCAAGTAGCTATCTATTAATAAAAATAGCACTGACCCAAAAGCAAAACTAACCGCCATGGGGACAACATCAAGCCGATGCATGCCTTGTGGAAGTAATACTAAAGCGATGGCTGATAGCATTATCCCCGCACCAAAAGACATCAAAGTATGAATGATGTCGTATTTAATAGGACTTTCAGGGGCATGATGATTAAAAAGATAGGCAAGCACCCCACCTAAAAACACGGTTATGCCAGCAAAACCTGCAAAAATGATAATTTGTGTGATCATGCGATGATTTTTTATCCTTAAAGATTACATAGAAAAATGAAACAAAAATGTTGCAGATAAATAAATGGATAATATAAATCGAAATATCCATATAATAAAAATATTGAAAAGAGGGTTCGATTCTCTAGTAGAATTTATCTTTATATGTTTCATTATAATGTTTTCTTTGTTGCCTTTCAATTTTACTTTGCCCAATAGCAAACCGATATAATTCATAGTGAATAAATTGAACTTAGGGTTTTTATAATAAGGATAGGGAATAGCTTAAATAAGAAATAATTTAAAATATTCCAAAAAATATCTTTACAAAATTAAAAATTATTATATAATGGAATCCTTATTCGATTGAAGAATAAGGAAAAGAAAGGTTAAATAAGAGTTAAAACAACCAACTCTAAAAAAACTTTTCGAAAAAGGTGAAAAAAGTATTGACAACCATAAAAAAGTCTATATAATACGCACCTCACAACGACG
>PDWI01003473.1_pt1 | contig 22200 bp, 28 predicted proteins | sample 1430891 | NCBI WGS metagenome assembly PDWI01 (sample SAMN01162508, study PRJNA174530) | Oral metagenome, whole genome shotgun sequencing project. | biome: Marine environment; feature: Marine mammal; material: Swab sample of the gingival sulcus; isolation source: swab sample of gingival sulcus... | reverse complement strand
AGCACCGGTGAGAGAAGGAGATTATTTTAAGGTAAAGAAGGTACTCTAAAAAAGAACAACTACTATGATTGATTTTACAACAACAACAATTTCAGAATTGCACAAAAAACTTAAGGCAGGAGAGTTGAGTCCAAGAGACCTCTTTGATCGTGCACAAGAAAAAATCAAGGAACGCGATGGCGAGATTCACGCCTTTATTGAAACCTTTGATTTTGAAGTACCAGAGGCGAGCGATTCGTTCTTGGCAGGTATTCCAATGGGAATGAAAGACAATATTCTCATCAAGGGAAAGAGTGCTACAGCAGCTTCAGATATTCTACGCGGATACATTGCAAGTTACGATGCTTCGGTGAGTGAGATTCTCAAGGAATCAGGGGCAAGTTTTGCTGGATGTCTCAATATGGATGACGCAGCCATGGGGTCTTCAACTGAAACTTCTTGTTACGGACCAACAAAAAACCCACGTGACCTCACCCGTGTTCCCGGTGGATCATCAGGGGGTCCGGCAGCAGCTGTTGCTGCGGGAATGGTTCCCTATGCGCTCGGGAGTGATACCGGAGGATCTATTCGTCAGCCTGCAGCGTTCTGTGGGGTGGTTGGGATGAAGCCAACCTACGGTGCGGTGTCTCGTCGCGGACTCATTGCGATGGCATCATCGCTCGATGTCATTGGTCCTTTTACCAATAATGTTGCTGATGCCCGCATTGTCTTTAATGAAATTGCACGCCACGACCCTCTCGATGCAACCTCGGTTCCACAAGAACTTCGCGCACCCTACCAAGAGAAGGGAAATCAAAATAACAAAACAATTGGTGTTCCACGCGCTTTCGTTGAATCAGAAGGGGTAGACCCTGTAGTTCTTGAGACCTTTAACGCTTCGCTTGAAAAACTCAAAGAGCAAGGTTACACCGTTGTTGACATTGATCTCCCACTCTTGAAATATGCTCTTGCGGTGTACTACATTATTCAACCCGCTGAAGCATCTTCAAACCTTGCACGTTTTGATGGTATTCGCTATGGACTCAAAGAAGAGGGGAAGGATTTGATTGATGATTACTTTAAAACAAAGACGAAGGGGTTTGGAAAAGAGGTGAAGCGTCGCATCATGCTCGGAACCCATGTGCTCTCGTCTGGGTACCACGATGCCTACTACCACAAGGCGCTCGCATTGCGTGAAGCACTCACCAAGGAAGTGCAGGCTATCTTTGATACGGTGGATGTTATTGCAACCCCAACGGCACCGAGTGGGGCCTTCAAGTTTGGAGAGAAAGCTGATCCTGTACAAATGTACCTCCAGGACATTTTCACTGTTCCGTACAACTTGACGGGGAATCCAGCAATCTCGGTTCCTATGGGGCAGGATGAAAATAAGATGCCACTTGGAATTCACTTCGCAGCACCGCTCTTCTGTGAAGAGAAACTCTTTGAGGTAGCAGAAGATTTTGAAAAAACCCAAGACCGCTAGGCTGGGTTTTTCTATACATAAAAAAACTTTTTTGCAAGGGGAAAATATTGACTATATTCTCGTTTCTGATAGTATAAGTCACATCGCAATGAGTAAAAAGAATGAAAATACAATTACAGGCGTAGTGGTGGAATGTCTTCCGAATACCATGTTTCGTGTCCAGCCTGAAGGAAAGGGTGAAGATGAGCTTATGCTTACCTACCTTGCTGGAAAGATGAAATTATATCGCATTAGAGTTCTCGTAGGAGATAAGGTAGAAGTTCTCGTTGACCCATACGGGGGAAAGGGACGTATTACCAAACGGCTTTAAGCGGTATTTTTATATGTTTTTTCTTGCTCATTAAAAACATATAACAGCGAGGGTGCGCTGTTCTTTCACCTATAAATATATTTAATTATGAAAGTAAAATCTTCAATTAAAAAGAGGAGTCCAGAAGACAAAATTGTTCGTCGACGTGGACGTCTCTATCTTATTAACAAGAAAAACCCACGAAACAAGGCTCGACAATAGTCGGCTGATTTTTTCGTGTTTAATTTTTATTCAACGAAATCTATATGAGAATTTTTGGTATTACTATTCCAGATGACAAACAGGCACAGTATGCCTTGACGGTCCTCTATGGAATCGGACTCTCACGTGCTCAATCTATTTTGGATGAAGCCGGAGTTGCTCGAGATACAAAAACAAAAGACATCACCGAAGAAGGAGAGAAGAAAATTCGTTCTCTCATTGAGGCAATGACCCTCGAAGGTGATCTTAAACGACAAGTGAGTCAAGATGTGAAGCGATTGATTGATATCGATTCATATCGTGGAGGTCGTCACTCACGAAAATTACCTGCACGTGGACAACGTACAAAAACTAACAACCGAACACGTCGAGGAAACCGTCGAACAACGATGGGATCTGGACGTAAGGCATAATTGACTTATGGGAAAGAAACGAATCGTAAAACAAAAGGGGCGTACTATGGACAAGAGTTTGAAATCTCGTTCACTGTCACGTATTCCTAAAAAGAAAATTGCACGAGCAATTTTACACATTCAGTCAACCTACAACAACACCAAGGCGCTCGTGACTGATGAAAAAGGGAACGCTATTATGTTCTCTTCTGCAGGAGCTCTTGGGTTCAAGGGGGCAAAGAAGGGGACTCCATATGCTGCCGCAAAGGTAGGAGAAGTTCTCGGAGAAAAAGCAGCACTCATGGGAATTAAAGAACTCGATGTTGTTGTTAAGGGAGTTGGTTCAGGTCGTGAATCAGTAATCCGTGGATTTATTTCAATGTCAGACGTTGACATCAAACGAATCCAAGATAAAACTCCAGTACCATTTAACGGTCCACGTGCACGAAAAGCACGTCGTGTATAATTTTTTAGAGTATTATGGCTAGAATTAAAAAATATAAAATTGCACGAAGACTTGGTGCAGGAGTGTTTGAAAAAACACAATCTCAAAAATTCATGCTTGCAGAACAAAAACGTTCTAAAGCACGAAACAGCAGACCAAAGCGACCTACTGACTACGGTCTTGCGCTCATTCAAAAGCAACGTATCCGTTTTTCATACGGTGTATCAGAAAAGCAATTTTCTAACCTCGTAAAGAAAGCCTTTGAGTCAGCTCGTCATGGAAATGTTCCAGCTGATACACTCTTTGTGCTCCTTGAAAAGCGATTGGACAACCTCGTGTACCGCGCAGGAATTGCAAAGACACGTGCGTTTGCTCGTCAACTTGTTACCCACGGACACCTTACCGTAAACGGTAAAAAGATTGATGTTCCATCATACTCTGTACGAAAGGGTGATGTGATTTCTCTCCGAGAGGGAAGCCGCAGCAAAACCGTTTTTGCAGATTTGGAAAAAACATTAAAAGGAACAAAAGCACCTGCTTGGCTTAAAATTGATGCAGCAAAACTTGCTGTTGAGGTTGTTGGAGAACCAAAGAATCCAGATCCATTCTTTAACTTCCAAGCGGTTATTGAGTTCTATAGTCGTTAAGAATCGTAACGCTATCTTTTCAAACACACGTACACGCTTTATTTATTTACACTTAAAAAGTCTTAACTTAGATCATTATGTTTCATAAAAACATCGTTTTACCAACACAACTTAGGATTGTAAACGAAGAGGGGGCGCAAGGAGTCTATGAGATTGAAGGTCTCTACCCAGGGTATGGACACACTCTCGGGAATTCACTTCGTCGTATTATTCTCTCTTCACTTCCAGGAGTTTCTATTATTTCTGTAAAGATAAAGGGGGCAGATCATGAATTTGCAACTCTTCCAGGGATTAAAGAGGATGTTCTCTCTATTCTCCTCAACCTTAAAAAGGTACGCTTCTCACTCCTTGCTGGAGATGAAGCTCGCGTGAGCCTCAAGGTGAAGGGGGCACAAGAGGTAAAGGCTTCTTGTTTTGAAACCTCAGCTGAAGTTGAGGTGACAACACCTGACCAGTACATCGCCGAAATTACCTCAGCAAGTGGCGAACTTGAAATCGAACTCGAGCTTGCTCGCGGTATTGGTTTTGTTTCAAAAGAAGATTTTCCAGAACGTGAAAATGCTATTGGAACTATCTTTGTTGATGCCATTTTTAGTCCTATTCGTAAGGTAAACTACGAAGTTGAAAACATGCGTGTTGGTGATCGAACTGACTACAACCTCTTGAGAATTTCTCTTGAGACCGATGGAAGCATCAGCGCAAAAGAAGCGCTGGAATCAGCACTCCACATCATGATTGATCAGTTCCGTGCCATTCTTGATCTCAAGATTGAGAAAGAACTTGAACCACAAGAGTCTCTCGAGGAGGCTGTGGTTGATGCCGAGGTAGACTTTGTTGATGAAATAGATGATGATGAGCGTGTAGAACTCTTGAAGACGCGTGTTGATACGCTCGACTTTTCTTCTCGTACGGAAAAAGCCCTTGCTGGTGCAAGTATCCGTACTCTCGGAGGAATTGTTCAGAAAACAGCAGATAACCTCCTCGCACTCGATGGCTTTGGTCAAAAGAGCCTCGATGAGGTTGTTGATACACTCGCTACCTTTAAGCTCAGTTTGAAAGATAACAATAATCAATAATTAGTATGAGACACGGTAGAAAAAATAGAAAATTTGGGCGCAAGGCAAATGTACGACGCGGATTCATTCGCTCACTCGCAGTTGCTTTGATTACCAATGAAAAAATAACCACCACTGAAGCACGAGCAAAAGAGTTGCAACCTTACATTGAAAAGCTTGTAACCAAGGCTAGAAAGGCTGATCTTGCTTCACGACGTTTGATTAGCGCTCGTTTGGGAAACCAAGAGACGCTTGCAAACAAGTTGGTTGATACCATTGCTCCACGTTTTGAAGGTCGAAATGGAGGGTATACACGTATTAGCAAATTGCCACACCGAAAAGGGGACGCAAGTCCAATGGCAATTATTGAATTTGTATAAACAGTATGAGTACAGATAAAAAAAGAGAATATATTTTTGATGCAGAAGGACAGAGCCTCGGGCGCATGGCGAGTGAGATTGCTATGGCGCTTCGTGGAAAAAACGAACCTGATTTCGCTCCTAACAAGGCTCCTCAGGTACGCGTTATTGTTAATAATGCATCAAAGGTATCACTCAATAGCTCACAGCTTGATAAAGAGTACAAACGCTACTCTGGATACCCAGGAGGATTGCGACATGAGTCACGAGCTCACGCAATTGACCGATTGGGGTACAAGATTATCTTTGAAAAAGCTGTGTATGGAATGCTTCCTAATAATCGTTTGCGTTCTGTAATGATGAAGAATCTTATTATTAATGAATAATTATTATGTCAAAAAAAGAAGCACAATACATTCCAGCAATCGGACGTCGCAAGTCTGCAACCGCTCAAGTTCGCTTGACTCCTGCGAGTAAGATGACCTATGTTATCAACGGAAAAGGTCTCGAAGAGTACTTTTCAGTTGAAGAGTTGAAAAAAGTTGTACAAGCACCTTTTTCAGCTGTTGAAACAAAGGATGAGTTTACCATTTCTGTTGTAGTAACAGGAGGAGGAATTTCTGCACAAGCTGATGCTATTCGTCATGGAATTGCACGAGCACTCATCAAGTACAATGAAGAGCTTCGTGGAGACCTCAAGTCAGCAGGGCACCTCAAGCGAGACCCTCGACGAAAAGAGCGTAAAAAACCAGGACTCCGAAAAGCACGAAAGCGTCCAGCATGGTCAAAACGTTAAGAAAATGCCACTTCGGCGTTTTTTTGTGCTCTTTTTTGAAATGAATCCTTTAAAATTGCACTGCAAGACATTTTTTTAAAAAAGGCAAGGGTCTATTTCTTGTTTAAGTACAAGGTTTTTTGATATAATATATCCAACCGATTCTTTAGAAGAAGGAAAAAGGTTACTTCGAGATTCTTCTCGAGACTTATTATTCAAATAATTATTTAAATAAGAATATGAAAAATACTAAAAAAGGTTTCACCTTGATCGAGCTTCTCGTTGTAGTAGCTATTATCGGAATCTTGGCAACTGTTGTTCTCGCATCATTGGGATCAGCACGACAAAAAGCTAAAATCTCAGCTGCTAAGGCAGCAATGTCACAATTGCGTGCAGAGATGGAATTGGTAGCTCTTGATGCTGGAACTTATGTTGGAGCGGGTTCTGAGGAAAGTGAGGTTACTGGAAGTAACTGTCTAAAAAGTGGAGCTGATAAATTCCTTAAAGAAGCTGATAAACAGCTTGGAACAACTACTGCTACTTGTAAAGCTACTCCATCAGCATACGCTGCTGAAGTTGTTCTCGATAGTAAAACATCAGAAAAATTCTGTGTTGACTCAAATGGGTTTGCAGGAAAGGGTTCTATTACAGATAACGCTTGTGTAGCTGCTTAAAGAAAAAACGCTTTGGCGTTTTTTCTTTATTCCTCTTTGTTATCTGCTATACTGAAGTGGTATGAAAATAAAAGATAAGAAAGCTTTCACTATTGTTGAGATGATGGTGGTTATTGGACTCATGGCAATTGTTATGGTTATGATGACGACGAGTTTTGGAAAACAAAAAGCAAAAACAAGAGACAATATTCGTATTGCAGCAATGCAAGAAATACGCCTTGCACTCGAGGAGTACAAGCTTGCTTGTGGCTACTATCCAAACCGTCTTGATACTGCTGTTTCAAATGGAAAGTATGGGGTTGAAAAAACTTGTCCTAGCAATATAACCCTGGGTAATTTTTTGCCACATATCCCTCAAAATCCACCTTATGGAAAAACTGGGAATAAAACGAACGTCTCGACTTACTACTATCGTGGACTTTCCTCAACTTCAGGTGGACCATGCTATGATTATTACTTAGGTGTGGAACTTGAGTCTGGAGCAGATAATGGCTATCAAAATAACAAGTATCTTCAAAAAGAAGATCATGATTGGGAAGGGAATAATGGTTTTTATAAACACCCCTGTCTAGATGCTGATACTGCAATTACCACTCACTCTGATGGGGAGGGATGGTATGATTTTAAGAGTCAAAAAAACTAAGAACCTATGATACACTATATTCTTCTCTTTGCATGTATTCTCCTTGGGTTTATTACGGGGAGTTTTCTCAATGTTGTTTCTCTACGTTTTAATACAGGGAAATCCCTCGGTGGACGTTCGCAGTGTTTTTCATGTTCACGGCAGCTTCGTTGGTACGAACTCATTCCTGTTTTCTCATTTCTTATTCAAAAAGGGAGGTGTCGAAATTGTTCAGTTCTCATTCCAAAACATCTTCTTATGACCGAAGTTCTTGCTGGTGTTTTCTTTGGTATTATCGGAGGAAGAGCGCTTCTCCATATACCGAATTATGACCTCCTCAACCCCCCGTACCTTTTTGCTAGTCTCTATCTTATTGTAATCTTTTCTCTTCTTATTGTTATTTTTCTCTATGATTTTCGGCATAAGATTATTCCTGATGGGTTTTCAATAGCTTTTGGAGCTCTTGCTTTTGTGGGAATGTTCTTTTTTGGGTTTGATCACGGTGTCTTTGCTTATCTTGGGTTTCATATTCCGACATTAATTAATCTCTGTGCAGGACTCCTCGTTCCGCTCCCTTTCTTTTTGGTATGGCTCTTTTCAAAAGGTTCACTTATCGGTCTCGGAGATCCAAAACTCATGGTTGGAATAGGTTTTCTTCTTGGTTTTTCTCGGGGTATGAGTGCAGTTTTTCTTGCTTTTTGGATGGGAAGCCTCTTTGCGCTCGCACTCGTTGTGGTGCAGAAACTTCAATTGTTCCCTTTGGGGAAAAAGGGTATACTGAAAATGGAAGTTCCTTTTGCCCCTTTCCTTATTCTCGGGACTCTCTTTACCGTCGCTTTTGCGTTTAATTTTCTCCCACTCTAATTATTTGTGTATGAAAAATTTTTACAAAAATGAAAAAGGATTCTCCTTGGTTGAGTTTATTGTCATTTTGACTATTTTTTCTATTATGACCTCGGTGTCACTCTTTAACTATAACAAACACCAGTCTATTCTTGAAGAATCAAATCTTGCTCAAGATATTGCTCTTACCATTCGCCAAGCTCAGGTTTATGGTATTTCAGCAACAAATCAGATTTATGGAAGCGAAGATTTTGATGCTTCAGGTTACCTCGACATTCAATTAGGGGAGGGGGTTAATGTTATCAAAGATCAATCTATTCGTGGGGTTTCTATTAATTTGGATAAAAAGACGCTCGTCCTCTATGCCGACAATGATAAAAATCATATTTTTAACGGAGAAAATGATCGTGTTATTGATGAGCGTAGAATTATTTCAAATACGATTGCTTTTGATAAAATTAGCATTCAAGAAGATAATGATGCTGTTATAGAAAAGGTGAATGGTATTCTCGATATTACTTTCCAGCGACCGTATCCTGATGCATGGTTTGCCTATCGTTCAGACGAGAATTCTACAAGTGGTCCTATTTACCGAAGGCAGGTAGCTATTTATTTTAAAAATCAGAAAACACAAGAACTCCTTGATGATGTAATTGAAATTAATTCAATTGGTAATATTAGCGTTAAGAAAAAGAATCATAATGAATAATAAAAGTATAAAAAAACAGCGAGGATTTACTCTTGTTGAAATGATGGTTTCCGTTGCTATCTTTACCGTTATTATGACCGTTGGGATTGGGTCACTCCTCTCTGTTCTCGATAAGTATCGCTATGCACAAGAAACAAAGGAAGTTTCAGATTCACTCAATTTTGTTCTTGAGGGCTTGACTCGTGAAATAAGACTTGGTTATAACTACTGTTCTAGAAATACTCTATTTCCTCAGTCAACTGGATGTGATGATTCGATACTCTTTACCTATAACAATGGGACATCCAAGACCGATCTCATTGGTTTTGAGGCGTCTGATAATCGTGGTTATATTGTTTACGGTGTCGATAACGGTGTTCTCTATCGTCGTATTTATGAAAAACTTGCGAGTGGGGGGTATGCAACAGAGGCAAATCAAGAGTCGCTCACTGATGGAAAATCTGTTCTTGTTACCCGTGTTCGTTTTCATGTGATGAATGCTGAGGAGATAGAAGATCAAACTCAACCTCTTGTGTGGTTCCAAATTGTTGCAGAACCACAGGGTCAACGAGATAGCTCTCGTAGCTATACGATTCAGTCACTCGTTTCTCAGCGTGTTCTTGATGCTTAATTTCTTTGATATATGAAAATAATAGAAAGAAAAAAAAATACATCTTCAGGGTTTACCCTTATTGAAATGCTCGTTGCTGTTCTCATTTTTAGTCTCTCTCTTACAGCTCTTATGAATATTGCTTCGCGTGGACTTCGCGTTGCTAAAAATGCCGAGCGAGATGTTACAGCAGACTATCTTGCTATTGAGGCACTTGAGATTACAAGAAACTTGCGTGACAATGCACTTTTACGAGGCGGAGGGGTTAACTGGACAAGCATTTTTTCTGGAGGAGAAGGGTGGCAAGATGATGAAGGGTGTCTCTCTGATGTAACAGATACGGAAAAAAAATCATGTAATTTTAGTATTAGCACAAGTGGTCAGCCTGAACTCAGATCTTGTGATTCCTGTGCTGTGTTTTATAATGCTGTAGCTCATTATTACTTTCAAGATGAAGATGAAGATAAAGAACCTAAGTTAAATATTGTAGATTCTGGTTTTACGCGTAAAATCTTTATTACCAAGCAAAACGAGAATGAAGTTGTGGTCGATGTTGATGTTGAATGGGAAGGAGGAAAAATTTCTTATTCTGAAAACCTTTTCTTGTGGCAATAGTACTATGATGAAAATTTTTAGAAAAAAAAATAAAAAAGACCAAGGTGGATTTGTTGTCCTCTTTTCTATGCTTGTTTCGAGTCTCATTCTTATGATTTCTTCTGGAATTTATACGATTGTACAGAAACAAGTAATTCTTGCTTCGTATTCAAAAGAATCACAAAAAGCTTTTTATACTGCTGATTCAGCACTTGATTGTGCTCTCTACCATGATCTTGTTCCAAAAAAGACTGCTTTCCCTCCAGAAGATGGCGCCCCATCTACTCAGAATATTGAGTGTGGAGGAGGTGTAATGGATGTAGAGAAACTTGGTGTTACAACAGGTTCTTCCGACGATGGAGAAATTTTCTCGTATCCTTATATTTTTCGTTACCATGGCGCAAGTAGAAATAACAGAGTTGGATGCGCCTACGTACTTGTCGAAAAAGAAAAAACAGGGAGTTTGATTTCTACGCGTATTACGGCTGCTGGGTTTAATGTTTGTACCCCTGATGGTGAGGGACGGTATGTCTATCCTGATGTTCAAAACCCAACGCTCGTTGAGCGTCGTGTGAGTGCTTCATATCGATTGAATTTTGTTGTTTCGAATCCACCAGTTCCTGGTCCTTAGATTTAACTATGAAGAGAGAAGAAAATGTTAAAAAAAGAATAGCAGCTTTAGTGAAAGAGCTTCATTATCACGCACACTTGTACTACACCAAGGATGCTCCAAAAATTTCAGATGAAGCCTATGACTCTCTCTATCAAGAGCTTGTTTCTTTGGAACAAGCTTTTCCTCATTTACGAGATCCGTACTCACCAACGGTTCGTGTTGGTGGGCGAGTACTCGAGGGTTTTGAAAAAGTTGAACACCACTATCCGCAGTGGTCTTTTGATAATGTTTTTGATAGAGAGGGATTAAAAAAGTGGGAAGAGAAGATACAACGTTTTATAACGTCTCATCCTGAACTCGACAGTGAAAAGCTCGAGTACCTCGTAGAGCTCAAGATTGATGGGCTCAAGGTTATCTTGGATTACGAGAATGGAGTATTTGTTCGCGGCGCTACACGAGGTGATGGGCGCATTGGTGAAGACATTACCGAAAATCTCAAAACAGTACATGACATTCCGCTCTTTGTAGAGAGTCAGTATAATTTTTCAGTTGTTGCCGAGGCGTGGATTAAACAATCTTCTTTTGAAGCTATTAATGAGAAGAGGGAGCGCGAAGGACATGACCTCTATGCAAATCCACGAAACCTTGCAGCCGGAACGCTCCGTCAGCTCGATACGAGCGTTGTCGCTCAGCGTAAGTTAAATATTTTTGCCTATGACATTGATACTGATTCAGAGCTTTTTTCTACCCACCAAGAAGAACTCGATTTTCTCAGAAGAGAAGGATTTGCTGTTAACCCAGAATCTCGTCTCTGTCGCAGTATTGATGACATTCAGCGTTTTTATGAAGAGTGGATTGCGAAACGACACAAACAAGAGTATGGTATCGACGGCATGGTAATCAAAATTAACAGTACAAAAATTTGTCGAAAGCTCGGCTATACCGCAAAGGCACCTCGTTTCGCTATTGCCTATAAGTTTCCGGCAGAGCAGCAGAGTACTCGGGTTCGCGATATTATTTTTCAGGTTGGTCGCAGTGGTGTTTTGACCCCTGTTGCTGAACTCGAACCTGTTTTCATTGATGGTTCGCTCGTTGCACGTGCAACGCTTCACAACGAAGATGAAATTCGTCGCTTGGATATTCGTATCGGTGATACCGTCGTTGTCGAGAAGGCGGGTGATATCATTCCAAAAATCAAGTCGGTTTTCGTTTCGCTTCGCGATGGAACACAGGAAGCCTTCCATCCTGAAGCTTACTTTGAAGCGCATGGTATTGAGGCACACGAAGAGTTTTCTGATGCAGGGGTCAAAACTTGGTATGCAAATAATGCTCGTGATGAGATTGCGATGCAGTACCTGAGTTACTTTGCCTCTAAAAAGGCGGCAAATATTGATGGTCTTGGAGAGAAGAATATTCGCGCGCTCTATATGGCCAAGCTCATAGAGAAACCAAGTGATATCTACTCACTCTCCTATGAGGATATTATTGAACTCCCGCTCTTTAAAGAAAAGGCGACAGAAAACCTCCTTGTTGCTATTGAGAAGAGTCGGGTTATTTCTCCTGCTGATTTTATTACGGCGCTTGGTATCCGTCACGTGGGAGAGGAGGTTGCAGATATTCTTGCACGTCACATTGATGTTGAGCGTCTTCCCTCAGTTTCTCAGGAGCGCTTGTGTGCCCTCCATGGTCTTGGGGAGAAAATTGCTTCTTCTGTTGTTGAGTGGTTCTCTTGTGAAGAGAATCGAGATGAGTATACTCGCTTGCTTGCAATTTTTGCATTCAAGGAAGCCGCTGTTGTCGAGCAGACCTGCGAAGGAAAAACTTTCGTGCTTACAGGGAGCTTGAAAAACTATAGCCGTGACAAAGCAAAGAAGCTCATTAAGGATCGTGGTGGAAAGGTAAGTTCGTCGGTGAGTGTACAAACTGATTTTGTTCTTGCTGGAGAACGTGCAGGGTCAAAACTGCAGAAGGCAAGAGACCTCGGTATTGAAATTTTGAGTGAAGAGGACTTTGAAGAAATGATTAAGGGAGGGTACTAGACTCTTTTTTCTTCTTTTCGTTTTGGTATAATAAAAACTATGAAATACGTTCAGAAAATATTTGTACTTGTATTCACGTGTCTATTTGGATTTGGTAATTTTGCTCTTGCACAAGAGCCGCCTATTCAAAAGCAGACACAAGGACTCGTTTCTTATGTAGATGTCCATGCGAAAGAGCATGGTGTTTATAAAACAGGAGATAGGTTAAAATTTAAGTCACTTGATACCGGGACTGGAAAACTCTTTGTCTTTGAAAAGAAAAAATCACTCAGCTATATTTCTGATGATTTGAAGGTTTCTTTCTATGATGAAGATGGTGACGGTATTCCTGAACGATACTTCTCTTTTCCTCAAGGGAAGCAGTCAAGGAGGTTGGGGTCTCGACCATACTTGGGAGCTTCTATGGTGCAGTCGATGCTTTGGAAGTATTCCTATAAAGAAATAAAAGAAAATATAAACCTTTTTGCGTTTGAGGGGCAAAAATTATTTTTTTTGGGTGAAGAAAATCATATTCTTTCTTCGAAACCTATTCCTGGGAAATGGCATCAAGCAAAAGTAATAGATAAGCCACTAAGCTCTATAGAACGAAAAGAGGTTATTAATCTTTATCAATCAAAAATAAGAAGTCTCTATAAGAAGTACTATGGAGGCAATGATTCTCCTGATAATCAGGGGGAAAATAAAGATGACGGTCGAGATGAAGAGCAGGGAGAAGAGAAAAAAGATCCGCGACTCAGACCAAAGAGGGTTGATTTTTCTTTTAATAGTGAAGATAAAAAACATGGTATTTTTGTAGAAAATTCTGATCCCGAGAATTATACGGGGCAGTGGGGGATTCAGGTGGTTGGTCGTGCAACACGAGGTGACACAAAGACCCCTTTCGTTTATAGGAGTAAACTTGTTTTAGTTCTTCATCAAGAGGGGACTGATAACTACGAGGCTCTTTGTTCTTATGATGAAGATAGTGCTCTCACCTTTAATGTAAATACTTCAGTTTGTGGTGCTGGTGGTAAAAAGTTTATTGTTGTTCCTTGGCTTAAAACTGACAAGGGAGTCTCTCTTTACTTTGCGGAGACTCTTAAGGGTGAAGCTCTCTCAGGAAAATATTCACTCCCTGAGGGAAGTATAAAAGAAGCTATTATTACTCCTGATATTGTTATTCAAAATGTTCGCCCTGTTCAAAAAGGAACAAAACGTTTTTTTGAAGTTCGTTTTGATGTTACCGCAACCAGAAAGGGTGAACGTATTGAGGTACTCATCTATGATGTGAATGGCAAGCGCGTCGGTTCTCTTGGAGATGCCTTTTACCAAAAGGCACAGGGTTACGTTCTTCCTCAGAGAACAACCAACCTTGCTCAAATTAAAAAAATTATTTCAGGATCTCGCTACTCTCTTCACTTTGTAGATTCAAAAGGGAATGATATTATTCCATCCCATAGTATTGAAAATACAATTTTTGAACCTAACAAAAAAAGACCAGGCGGTGGCATAACAGGAGCAGGAGGTGTTTATTCCGAAAAGGAGCGTACAACCATCAAAGAAGTTGCCCGAGGAGGCCTCGTCGGGAGCGATCGTTGTGGATACGGATTGGGAGATCAAAACAATCGAATGTGTGGTTTTAATGATTTTATGTATATGATTAATAAAATTATTAGCTATATTATGGTGCTCGTACTACCGATTGCTGCACTCGTCTTTGCCTATGCAGGATACCTTTACCTCACGAGTGGAGGGAATACGAATAAGCGTTCAGCAGCAAAAAATGCAATGACCAACCTCGTTATTGGAGTGCTCATTATTCTCTGTGCCTGGGTTGTGGTTCGTGCGGTTCTCCTCTCACTTGGGGTGACTGATGAATTCTTTATCTTTTTCAAAAAATAGATACGAGATACACAGATAGAATATAAAAAACCGGTTTTTTCAAACCGGTTTTTTAGTTGTTAGATTACTTTGTTCCTGGTGCTCCAAGAAGGATGTTCGGGTTTCCACTCAACCCTCCATAGTTTACGTTAGATTGAGTTCTCATGCCTTGGTTAAGTTGCTGAGCTGCAAGCGCTTCGTCGTAGAGGCGTTTGCGTTCGTTCTTATCTGGAACAGACTTCTCGGCCATTTTAACTGCCTTTTTAAGGATGACATCTTCATCTTCATTTGGCAGAAGATTCCGTGCTTTTGTGAGAAGTTCATCTTCGGTTTCATTCGAAAATCTGCAAACACTTTGAAAGTAGATTTTAAGAACACGGTTGAAAAACTGCTTTCTTTTAACCTCTTCTACTTCTTGCTTGAACTTTTCTTGCTGAACGTCTTCTCGTACTTTTGCCAATTTTGGCTCAATATCAAAGACTTCGATTTCTGGAATACGTTCTCCTCCACCTATGTCTTTTGTTGTTACTTCAATTCCGTACTCGGCATGATGCTGGACGATTTTTTCTGCTTGTTTTTGTAAATCATCATGATCAGAAGTTTCTAATCGATCGAGTGTCACTCCACGAACAAATTCTTCGTATTGGTTTTCTCGATAAGATTCGAGTTCTTCTTCGAAGTTATCAAAACCAAGACCACTCTCAAGTTTGAGCGGATCGACAATTCTTGTAAATATTTGAAATTTACAAGCAACTTCTTTACCATCTTTTGTGTAAAGTCCAGTAAGTTGTTGAACACTTTTATCAATCGTTGCATCGTATAACTTGTGAATCTTGCGAAGCCCAAATTGTTTCCAAAAGTACGATGAAGTTCTCACCTCAAGAGGGCTGTTGTCATAGCGAACAATACTTGCCACATAATCTTTTGGGATAAGTTCAAAATCTTCCTCGAATAAATACCAGAGCATACCTGAACAAAATAGAAAGCTTATCAAAATACCTACAAAAGAGTAGATGATAAATCCTAAGGTCAAGGTAATTACTAGATGAGCGGCTAATCCCTTAAAGAGATCTCTGTTATTCTTTGTTATCATTTCTATATTTTTTTAAGGGTTAAAAATTATATTGCCATATACGAAGATTGGTGTTTCCGTGCCTCGTTCTAAATGAGAGAGCGGTTACGTTAGAAGACATTTCAAAAGGAAAAATGGTGCTTCCAGCACGCATAAGGCGTGGCTTGCTCCATCCTTCATATTTTTTCTTTCTTCTAATATAAATATCTTTCTTCGGTACCTCGAAATGAGCTTTTCCCCATCCTGAAATGATGTGGTATTCGGCCCATCGTGTTGGTATGAGTTCGAGATTTTTTTCATAACTTTTTCGCGTAATTTCAGTGAATGAGCCTCTTTTTCCAGAGGACACCCCTTCTTCTCTCATGCAGCTCTTGTACTGAAGAGAGATAACAAACAGGAGAATTATTCCACCTATGATCTTTGCAAGAGATTTCCATGTTGGAGGTTTGCCTTGCGGGGTTTTAACCCGAGATTTTGTTGTTGCCATACTATCTTAAATTTTAAATTATACATTTCACTAATATATTATCAAAATAAATATATGTTGTCAAGTGTTATTTTTTTGCTTAGATTATGTTACAATTTATGCATGTTAAAGAAAATATTTGTAATTACATTGACATTTTTTACACTAATTCTTGGGCCTCATTTTGCTAACGCTCAGAAAGAATGTGAATTTCCTCTTGAGAAGGTAGATGGAAAGTGTGTACATCCATGTGGTGAGGAAAAAAATATGGTTTATCAAGTGATTGGTGTTGGTGATGGCTCATGTATCTCTATGGGTGATTGTGACACACTTATGTTTGATCTTGATACTGATAATCGAACTTGTGTGTCTGCTCGGGCAGAAGACAATTCTTCAAAATCAAAAGAGGTTGTTGATACAAAATCTGAAAATAAATCAGGGATTGTTGATACAGGACAAACGAATTCATACGATGGTTCTTCCCAGCCAATTACTCTCATTAATCCACTTGGGGATGACGACCTTACCCTCCCTGGTTTGATTGAACGTATTCTCTCTATTGCACTTCGTATTGGTACACCGCTCGTTGCACTTGCTATTATCTATACTGGGTACCTCTTTATTGCAGCACAAGGGAATCCAGACAAACTAAAGAAGGCAAAAGATACGCTCATGTACGTACTCATTGGTGCTGCTATTTTACTCGGAGCCTATGCGATTGCCAAAGCACTCGTTTCCACGATTAATGCTATCCGAGGATAAGGTGATTATTATGAAAACAGATTTTAAAAAAATATCGCTAGGAAGCCTTAGCTTCCTCGCACCACTCGTAAGTTTTGCACAGATAAAATCACACACCTTTAAGGGGATTGTTGGTGATATTGCTCAATTTCTTGGGAAGCTCGTCATGCCAATGCTCTTTGCGCTTGCGCTCGCACTCTTTGTGTGGGGAATTGTTGATTTTATCGGTCATGCTGAGAACTCTGATGCACGAAAACGTGGAAAGCAGCGTATCGTTTGGGGGATTGTTGGTTTGACGGCTATGGTTACCTACATTGCCCTTACGAGCGTTTTGACCCAAACCTTTTTCGGTGAAAATGCTGGATTGCCACTCTTGTGGACCAATAACAATTAATCTATGAATACTTTGAGAAAAAAAATAATGAGCCTCGTGCTTCCTCTTGTACTGCCGGTGGTGAGTTTTGCACAAGCTGAACCGCTTGGTCTTAATGCGGGAAGTTTGGTGAGAGGAATTCACAAAACAATTACCGAAATCTTCATTCCTATGATGACCTTCCTCGCACTCCTCTATGTCATCTACGCAGCGGTTGAGCTTATTAGAGAAAATGGTGATTCTAAGGCGCGTGAGGAAAAACGCCAAAAGATTTTTTGGGGGATTATCGGACTCTTTGTTATTGTGAGTGTTTGGGCGCTCGTCGCCATTGTGGCGAACAGCTTTAGTCTCTTTGCTGGAGGAAAGCTCAGTGGATAGAAAAAACGCAGGAAGCGTTTTTTTTCTTGATATTCTGCGCTCTGAGGGTATAGTAAAGAGAGTTATGACGAGTGATCAGGTGAGACAGATTAAGGACCGATTAAATATCTTGGATATTGTTGGGTCGTATGTAAAACTTGAAAAGGCAGGGAAGAATTTTAAGGGAAAGTCACCCTTTACAAACGAGCGAACTCCCTCATTTTTTGTTTCTCCTGATAAGGGGTTTTACTACTGTTTTTCTTCCGGGAAGGGGGGTGACATCTTTAATTTTATTCAAGAGATTGAGCGTGTTGATTTCAAGGATGCACTCAAACTCCTCGCGCACAAAGCAGGGGTGAGCCTCAGCACTTCTCCTGAGGCAAAGCGCCTTGCCTCAGAGAAAGATCGCCTTTACCTCCTCCTTGATTTGGCGACAAAATTTTATGAGGTAAACCTCAGGAAAGATTCGCGCGTTGTTGATCATTTGCTTGAACGTGGGTTAACCAAGGAGACCATTGTTCAGTTTCGTATCGGTTTTGCTCGCGATGACTGGCAGGATCTCTACCACTACCTCAAGCACAAGAAGTTTACTGACCGTGAAATTGAACGGGCAGGACTCATCACCTCGAAAGAAGGAGGTTCGTACTACAATCGTTTTCGGGGGCGTATTATGTTTCCGATTGCAGATAGCCGCGGACGTATTGTTGGTTTTTCAGGAAGAATTTTTGAAGGTGACGAGAAGAGCGCAAAGTATGTAAATAGTCCTGAGGGCGTACTCTTTGATAAGTCAAAGGTCCTCTATGGGTACCACTTTGCAAAGCCGGCAATCGCAAAAGAAGACTACTGTATTTTTGTTGAGGGACAGTTCGATGTTCTCCTCGCACAACAGTCAGGCTACGTGAATACCGTTGCTATTTCAGGAACGGGCTTGAGCGAAGACCAGCTCGCAGCTGTTGGGCGCTTTAGTCAGAATTTCTATTTTGCCCTTGATTCAGATAAGGCGGGGATGAAGGCAACGCGAAGGAGTGTACTCCTCGCACTTTCTCAGGGGTATCGCGTTAAGGTTGTTCTCTTGAGAGAAGGGGAGGATCCAGCCGATACGATTCTTCGCTCAAAAGAATCTTGGGATGTTGCTGTTCTTGAAGCGCGTGATTACATTGATTACCGAATCACCCTTGCAGAACGAGAAGACCTCTCTTTTGCTCAAAAACAAGACCTTATTGCACAAGATCTTTTTGAGATTGTTGCTGCGAGTAAAAATGCGAGCACGAAAGAACACCTCTTGGGCAAGATAGCTCTCTTCTTGGGGGTACCGGTTGATTCAGTACGTAGTGATTTTAATTCCTTTACTCCCTCGTCAGATTTTTCATCTCCAGCAAAACACGAAATACATACAGAAAAAGCTGTCTCTGAACTTAAACCGATTGACAAGAATTTAAGAAAAGAACTCGCTTTTCTCTGTACCTATGCTCGTGAATTCTTCGCAGAAGATTTCGGCCCAAGGGAAGAGGTGCTTGACGAACAGGTACGAGCAGGGCTCGATTGTTCTTGTGAAGAGCTTGCCAATGAATTGTCTCCAGAAGAAAAAGCGCTCTCACTATTTGTTTTTGAGGAAAAAAAAGATATAGTAGACTTTAAGACGCTTGAGCAAAATATCTCTGAACTCCTTCGAAGTATTGAAAGAGAAGCTCTCGAGAGAGAATCCAAGAAGCTTCGAGAGGATATTCGGAAGATGCAAGTGCTCGAACCTGAAAAGATTCCGACAGAGCTCATGAAGAAAAGCGCCGCTATTAGAAAAAAGATTGATGCCCTACGGCAAGATTAAGCTATGACAAAGAAAGTAGATTTACAAACAGACACCGCACTCAATCGTGAACTTGAGCTTCGCGATGAGAAAGCAAAAAAACTTATTGAAAAAGGAAAGAAACGTCACTTCTTGACCTACGCAGAAATTCTCAAGGAGTTTCCGGATCTTGAGGACGACGTTGTCTTCCTTGATGAACTCTATGAAAAAATTGCTGATGCCGAGATTGATATTGTTGAAGGGGCTTTAAATGCTGGAGGGGGAGGACTACTCGATTTGAATATGTCTGATGACGATTTGCTCGCAAAAGATTTTTCAACTAAGAAGCAACCTGCAACGAGTGACTCTATTCAGATGTACCTTCGTGAAATTGGGCAGTATCCACTCATCAAGGCTTCTGAAGAAATTGCACTCGCAAAGCGTATTGAAGCAGGAGACGAAGAGGCAAAGAACTTGCTCGCAAAAGCAAACTTGAGACTCGTAGTTTCTCTTGCTAAAAAGTATGTTCGTCGTAGTCCAGACCTTACCTTGCTTGATTTGATTCAGGAGGGAAATATTGGGCTCTTTAAGGCGGTTGAAAAATTTGATTGGCGTCGTGGGTTTAAGTTTTCAACCTATGCAATGTGGTGGATTCGTCAGTCCATTACGCGTGCACTTGCTGATCAGTCGCGTACTATTCGTATTCCAGTTCACATGGTGGAAACCATTTCAAAGTACAAGCAGATCTTCAAGAAGATGTCTCAGGATCTCGGGCGTGAGCCAAGACCAGAAGAAATTGCCAAAGAAATGGATCTTGACGTTGAGAAGATTAATATGATTGGAAACATTAACCAGACTATCATGTCGCTCGAAGATTCTATTGGCTCAGATGGGGATGAGAAATCTATTCGTCGTGAGTTTATTGCTGATGAAAAATCACCATCTCCTGATCAGGGGTCATCACATAAAATTCTCTCGGAACAACTCTTGGATATTCTCGATGAGCTCTCTGAAAAAGAACGAGTTATTATTGAACTTCGCTATGGGCTTCGTGACGGGGTGAGCCATACCCTTGAAGAGGTAGGACGAAAGTTCGATGTTACCCGTGAACGTATCCGACAAATTGAAGCAAAGGTTCACGAGAAAATCCGCATGAACGAAAAAATCAGAAAACTCCAAGACTACTAAAACCATTCTCAAGAGGAGGGTTTTTATATTCAAAAGAAAAATAGTTTGCTATACTTGAGTATATGCTTGATTTCGGTATTGATATTTCAAATATTCTTCTCATTATAAAAATAGTCTCCTTTCTAGTATCTCTTGTCCTCGCTGCAGGGATTGTTATCTCATGGCTGGGAGTTCAAGATGTCCGTGCAGAGAATCGAAAAAAAGAGTACGAACATTTTAATATCTACGATGATGCTGAAGTGAGCCAAGATTCAGTAAATCAACAGAAATGGGATGCCATTGTTCGTCTCTTTCAATCGTCAAATCAAAATGATTGGAGGCTTGCAATTATTGATGCTGATACGCTTCTTGAAGATATGATTACGGGACTCGGCTATCAAGGTGAGAGTTTTGGAGAGAAGCTAAAATCTATACAGCCTGAATACTTTCCTTATCTCAATGAGGCATGGCATGTTCATAAGTTAAGAAATAAACTTGCACATGAAGGAGCAAGCTTTAATATTTCACAGCGCGAGGCCTACCAAGCTTACCGCATTTATGATGATCTTTTCCGTGCGACAGGTTATCTTTCTTGACTCTTTTTTCTAAAAGTGTAATATAACACTTAGCGGAATGGAGTAATGGTATCTCACCAGGCTCATAACCTGGAGACGCTCGTTCGAATCGAGCTTCCGCAACAAGAACAAGAAAAAGAAAAACGAACACGCCGTGTTCGTTTTTCTTTTTCTTGTTAGAATGATATACTAAATCTCGTTATGATAAAAGATTACATTGAATACGTGCTTCATATTGTGAGCTTCATTATTGGATTTGTTGGTATCGTTATTATTCTCGTTGGTACTGTGGACTCTTTTTTGCTCTATATAAAAAAGAAACGAGATTTTCAGAAAATTCGCTACGTTATTGGTAAACATATTCTTATGGGTCTCGATTTTTTGGTGGTGAAAGATATTATTGAAACTGTCTTTATAACAGGAAGTGATGTAAAGGTTATGGATATTGTTCTCCTCATTGTTATTGTTGGTGTACGAATGGCACTCACGAGCCACCTCTCAAAAGGAGTTAAGGAGATGCACAATCAAATTGAAATGAATAAATTAAAGAGCGAACAGAATCAAGATTTAATTGCGCGTCTCGATCATGAAGATTCCTCTTTTCAGGAAAAAATTTCTCTTCTTGAAAAAGAGGAGGCACGACTTCGAGAGAGAAACCTTCTCTTTGAGCAGAAAATTAAAGAACTCCAATCTTCACTTAAAAAATAAAACAAGAAAAACTAATTCAATTTGAATTAGTTTTTCTTGTTTTTTGATTAAATTAATTTACAATTTACTTATATGAAAAGAGATAAAAAAGGATTCACACTCATAGAACTTCTTGTTGTGGTAGCCATTATTGGAATACTCGCAACGGTGGTTGTATCCTCCCTTAACACTGCTCGTAAGAAGGCAAGGGATGCAAGAAGATTATCTGATGCAAAAGAAATCCAAAAGGTTATTGAGATGTTTTATAACGACCATGGATATTATCCAAAATCGAACTATGCTCACTCTTGTTATCCCAACAAAACCATTGTGAGTGGAGGGTCAACGTGGAATTCATTACAACAAGAACTAAGTGATTATACAGATAAACTTCCTGTTGACCCTCTTAACAGAATTTTTAAGAAGAATGGTGTTAGAACACATTATTGTTATACATATTTTTTGGGTCATAATGGTCATTATAAACCTTTGACTAACTTAAATCCACCTTATTCTATTATTTTTCAAACAGAATCAACCATTTACAAGTCTCTGGCTCGCCATAAGAGTAATAAAAATAAACATGCTTTTTTCGGGGTTTAAAAATATTAAAATAAACACTAAAAAATCAAGCCAAAAGCTTGATTTTTCTATTTACCTGTGGATAACCCCCAAACCCACACAAAGATATTTGCACAAAAAAACAATCTATGTATAATAACCCTTGTAGCTCTTTAACAACAGAACAACAAGGTGATCTTGTATTACGATTAGTACAAGATCATGA